>WNGB01001717.1_pt1 | contig 38626 bp, 35 predicted proteins | sample 5400681 | NCBI WGS metagenome assembly WNGB01 (sample SAMN13153367, study PRJNA577476) | soil metagenome | isolation source: 115 cm soil or saprolite under grassland replicate 2 | place: USA:California | collected 2016-06-15 | reverse complement strand
TAGTCATGCTGCCGCGCGAGGTCTTGGCGCGCAGGCGTTGTCCATCGAATGCGCATTACTGTGTGGCTGCTTTACGGCGCTCGCGACGCTTGCGCATATCCTCTAGGATGACCGCGTGATCAACCATATCGCCCGCTTCTTCGGCCCGGATGCCCACATCCACCGCTTCAAGAAATTCGGTTTCACGCGCGAGATAGTCGCGGAGGGCTTGCTCGATATGCCAGGTCTTGGGACGGTCGGTGAGCGCGGCAATCGTCGCAAGCTGGCCTGCGAGCTGATCGTCCAGGCGAAGGCTGATCGGTTTCGTCATAATCGTACGCCTACCCTTTTCGTAAAACGTGGAGCACATACATGTAGTGCATTGTATTACATGAGAGGATCATTGGCAAGCCGCTTTCCGCGCTTTCGCGGACAGCTACTCCACTCCCGCTTCCCTTTCGGTGTCTTCGGCCCGCACCGGCGCGCGGCAGTCGCCACAGCTGAGCGGCGCGGGTGGCGGTGTGGTGCCTGGGGCAGCTCGTGTAGCTAGCTGAAATCTTCATGGTATTGTATAGCTATATTACGGCACCGATCAGCTTACTGTCGAGCATCAATTTGATGTCTGTCTATCAAACAGGCTCATCATTGCCGATCCCGCGCTCCTGCCGGCGTTGCTATCAGCCACCGATTGGGTTCAGGATTTCTTGAAGGCCACCTGGTTTCCCGATCGTCTACCTACGCACGGCCATCGCTGCTGGTTCCCAGTATCCTGCCCGGCAGAAATCGCATCAAGCGCCTCCAAACCGGCGATCGCGCTCATCGGTCGCCATGCCGCTACGCTCCGTACAGCGCCAGGTGGTTGCGAACCAGGGGACATCCTCGGGTAGTCGTTTGACTCTTTATCGCAAGTGATCTACAATCCAACTGTACCAAGAGCACCAACGAGGAGGTACGTAGCATGCAAGAGGAGCTGCTCACCCCGAAGGAAGCCGCCGCCGCGATCGGCGTCAGCGACCAGACGATCTACAACTGGATCGCGGCCGGCATCTTTCGCGGAGTCGTCGCGCGCGGGATCGTAAAACCGCGCTATCTCATTAGCGCCAGCGAGGTTGAGCGCATCAAGCGCGAGGGGAATTACGGATCTATCACGGGAAATAGCTACGCCCACTATGCTCACGCCTGAGAAACGCGCATAGTGGGCGTGGTAAACGCCTGCACCTTAACAGTACAGACACGGGTAGAGCATGTATGCTCATTATAAAGTATATCCGCGCGATTCCATGTAGGACGTTCGGATGTACCCTCTGAGAGACCCAATTCGCCCTTCGATGAAGTTTCGATATCACCCACGGGCGGGGTGGCCTTGTCGAACACAGAAACAGTAGGATGGCTCCCCGACCAGGATTCGAACCTGGAACCTACTGATTAACAGTCAGCCGCTCTACCATTGAGCTATCGGGGATCAGCAACACACCAGCGGATTATACACAGCTTCACAAGCTATGTCAAATCACCTCGCGGCGCTGCCGCGTCCGGTTGCGCCAAACGCGTCGAACTCCACCAAGCTCCGCCAAGCTAAGAATCGGCTATAATATAGCTCTTAGACATGTTTCAATTGGGAGGTTTGGAGGGATGTAGTCCCTCCAAGAAAATCTCTCCGTGGGCCGCTTTCGGCGAGCTTTGCACGCCGAGAGCCACACAAAGATCGGTATTTCGGGGGCGGGCCAGGTGCCCGCTGGGCGCTGTCCCCCGCCCTCCACCGAGCTGTAAAGTCCGTTTGAGCCATGCCTAAGCAATGAATACAAGCCTTTCATGGAGAGATCGATGGCTGCTGCCGAACCCACCCAGCGCGTCGCCGAGCTGCGCGAGCAACTTCGCTACCATCTCTATCGCTACCATGTGCTCGACGACCCAATTGTCAGCGATGCGGAGTACGATGCGCTCATGCGCGAGCTGCGCGCGATCGAGGACGCCCATCCCCAGCTGATCACGCCCGACTCGCCAACCCAGCGCGTCGGCGCGCCAGCATCAGAGAAGTTTGCCAAAGTGCGCCACCCTGTCCCGATGCTCTCGCTCGGCAACGCCTTCGATGAGGGCGACCTACGCGCATGGCACGAACGCGTAGCGCGGGTGCTGGGTGATGGCGCGCCGATCGCCTTTGTGGTCGAGCCGAAGATCGACGGCCTGGCGATTGCCCTGACCTATGAGTATGGACGTTTCGTGCGCGGCGCTACCCGCGGCGATGGCGAGGTGGGCGAGGATGTGACAGCGAATTTGCGCACAGTTTCGAGCATTCCGCTGGAGTTGGGTGTTGGGTATCAGGTGCTGGGTATTGGGTCAGAAGCCAAAAACCCGGCACCCGACACCCAGCACCCAATACCTACCTCAATCGAGGTGCGCGGCGAAGTCTATATGCGCATTGCCGATTTCGAAGCGCTGAATAAACGCCTGGCCGGCGCAGGCGAGCGCGTGGCCGCCAACCCGCGCAATGCCGCCGCCGGATCGCTGCGCCAGAAGGATCCATCGATCACTGCCGGGCGCGCGCTGCGGTTCTTCGCCTACGCGGTTGGCCCATTCGAAGGCATCACGCTGCGCTCGCAGTGGGAAACGCTGGAGCTGTTTCGCGCGCTTGGCTTCCCGGTCAATCGCGATCGCCGGCGCTTCGAGGATTTCGAGCACGTGATCGCCTACACACGCGAATGGATGGCCCGCCGCGACCAGCTAGAGTACGAGGCCGACGGGATCGTCGTCAAGGTCGATAGCTTCGCCCAGCAGCGTGAGCTTGGGGTGGTCGGCCGCGACCCGCGCTGGGCGATCGCCTACAAGTTCCCTGCCCGCGAGACCACTAGCAAGCTGCTCGACATCGTGATCAACGTCGGCCGTACTGGCGTCATCACGCCCAACGCCACGATCGAGCCGGTGACGATCGGCGGCGTGGTAGTGCGCAACGCCAGCCTGCACAACGCCGACTACATCCGGGAGCGCGATATCAGAATCGGCGATTATGTCACCGTCAAGCGCGCCGGTGATGTCATCCCGTATATCATCGGCCCGCTCGTAGCGCGGCGCGATGGCAGCGAGCGGCCCTGGGCCATGCCCGAGCGCTGCCCGGCCTGTGACACACCGCTGGAGCGCGCCCCAGGCGAGGTGGCCTATCGCTGCCCAAACTTTGGCATCTGCCCGGCCCAGCTTGTTCGCCGGATCGAACACTTTGTGTCACGCGGAGCGATGGACATTGCCGGCCTGGGCGAAAAACAGGCCCAGCTGTTCGTCGAGCGCGGGCTGGTCAAGGATGTGGCCGACCTGTACAAGCTGGACGCCGCCGTGTTCGAGGGAATGGAAGGCTTTGGCGAAAAGAAGATCTCTAATCTGCTCACGGCAATCGCCGAATCAAAGAATCGCCCGCTTTCACGCCTGATCACCGGCCTGGGCATCCGCTTTGTCGGCGAAGTCGCAGCGCTGGCGTTGGCGGCGGCTTTTGGTTCGCTCGACGCGCTGGCGAGCGCGACAGCTGAGCAGATCACGGCGATCGATGGCATTGGCCCGGCGGTAGCAAACAGCGTGGCGCAGTTCTTCAGCCTGCCGGCCAACCAGGCGCTGGTGCAGAAGCTCAGAGATGTGGGTGTGCAAACAACAGGACAGCCCGCCGCCGCGCGCGCGGGCGATGGGCTGAGCGGGCGCACCTTTGTGCTCACCGGCAGCCTGCCAAATCTCACGCGCGAGCAGGCCGAAGAGCTGATCAAATCGCACGGCGGCAAAGTCACCGGCAGCGTCACCAAGAAGACTAGCTACCTGCTGGCGGGTGAGGCGGCCGGCAGCAAGCTAGCCAAAGCGACTGAGCTGAAGGTGCCGATCCTGGACGAGGCCGGGCTGCTGGCGCTGATCGGGTCGGCTCCAGTAGGCGCGCCTGGAGACTCCGAGGGTGATACGGCGGGCAGCGCAGATGGATCGAGTCAGATGGCGTTGGATATGTAGATCTAGCATCCGCAGTATTGTTTGCATAGCATCCTGAGTAGACCCGCAGGTCGTATCGAAGGGTGCGAGCGATTGAGCTGCAGCCTTCGATACGCACTTCCGCTTCGCTGCGGCTCTGCTTCAGTGCTACTCAGGATGCTAAAGGCGAGTCTTGACTTCGTCGTTGGAGAATCCGCACACAATCTACCTGGCCCTCGGCGCCAATCTCGGCGATCGCGTCGCGAGCCTGCGCAACGCCATCGAGCGGCTGCGCGATGCGGTGGCGGTTGAGCGCCTGTCTTCGGTGTATGAGACCGAGCCGGCCTATCTGCTCGACCAGCCGCGCTTCCTGAATATGGCACTGCGCGGACACACAGCGCTCGATCCACACGCGCTGCTGGCCTTTCTCAAACGAATCGAGCGCGACATGGGGCGCATAGCTGGGCCACGCTACGGCCCGCGCGTGATCGACCTGGACATTTTGCTGTACGACAGCCTGGCGCTCGCGACCGCCGACCTGATCATACCACACCCGCGCATGGCCGAGCGGCCATTCGTGCTGGCGCCACTGGCTGAGATTGCACCGGAGCTTGTGCCGCCCGGCTGGGATCGCTCGATCGGCGCGTTAGCCAAGGTAATCCATGGTAACGGCGATGTGCTGGTGCGCATAGGAGATCTGACTAATGAACAAAACAACGCTTGAACGCATGGTGACTATCAGCGCTCCGCTCTCGCGCGCGCTCGTGCCGCTGCTGAACGGCCTGGGGCGCCGGCACCTGCTCCGGAGCGGCGCGGAGCAGCGCGAAGTGCTGCTGAACGACATGACGATCAACTACTACGTGAAGCATCCGCCCCGCGCCGCGGCAGGCTCCGAGCTGCCGATCCTGCTGATCCATGGCATCGCCGACGGTGCACTGACCTGGTCGTTTGTGCTCGGCCCGCTGGCACGCACGCACCCAGTCTACGCGATCGACCTGCCTGGCTATGGCTATTCGGGCCTACCGGCCGGCCGCGGCCACGCCACGCTCGACGAGATGTGTGATATGCTGGTGCTATTTCTGCGCGAGGTAATCGGCCGGCCGACGCTGGTGGTGGGCAACTCGATGGGCGGCTGGCTGGCTGTGAAACTGGGCTGGGCCGTGCCGGAGCTGGTGCGCGGGGTTATGCTGCTCGACGCCGGCGGAGCGCCGCTCAGCGGAATCGACTCGTGGCTGGCCTTCGCCGAGGCGATCGACATCCGCGATACGCGTATGGCCCGCCAGGTCTTCCGGCAGATGTTCGGCGCTATTCCCGCGCCGCTGCTGTACCTGGGCCAGCACAGCCTGCAAGAAATGTTTCAGCGCCAGGTCGTGCGCGAGTTCGTGGCCGATCTGAAGGGCAAGGCGGCGATGCCGGACGATGTGCTGCTCAAGCCGGGCGATCTGCGCAATCTGCCAGTGCCGGCCGCGCTGATCTGGGGCCTGGGCGATCACTTTCTGCCCGCAGGCTCGCTGGAGTTTTTCCGCGCCAACATGCCCGATGCTCCGACACTGCTGCTCAAGCACTGCGGTCATCTCCCGCAGCGTGAGCGGCCGCTGCCGGTCCTGCGCTTCATCAGGCGTTTCGCCGCTCAGCTGGCCGATGCGCCGAAAACAACCGGCGCGATCATATAAACGCCCGCCCGCAGCCATGGGCACCGCGCCGCGTCGGCAGCCTAGCCGGCTCTATGCTCGCGGCATCGTTGGAAGGCAATCGAGGAAAACTGCCACCACGGTCGGATCCCAATATACTCCGGCGCCAGCGCGCAGCCGCTCGGCAGCTTCATCATCCGAAAGCACGCGATTATACGGCCGCAACGTCGTCATCGCATCAAAGGCATCGGCCACAGCCACAATGCGCGCGCACAGCGGGATGGATTCGCGCGCCAGCCCATCGGGGTAGCCCCGGCCATCCCAGCGCTCGTGGTGGTAGCGCACGATCGGCCCGACCGCCATGCCCATACGCAACGGCTGTACGATTCGCTCGCCAATCAGCGTATGCTGCTGCATCACGCGATACTCGGCCGGTGTCAGTGGCCCGCCCTTACGAATAATGAGCTCATCCACACCAACTTTGCCAACATCGTGCAACAGCGCGCCATGGCGCAACGCGGTAATCTCATCGCCGCTGAGACCTAGACGCTCGCCGATTGCCACCGCGTAGAGTGCCAGACGCTGTAAGTGGCCCTCGGTATATGAATCCTTGGCCTCGACCGCGCGCGCCAACGCGAAGATCACGGCCTCGGCCGGTTCAAGCTGGTCGTTGCGGCGCTTGGTGCGCAGCAGCGCGCGGATGCGCGCCTCCAACTCCTGCTGATCGGCCGGCTTCTGGAGGTAATCGTCGGCGCCGGCTTCGATCCCTTGCAGGCGCGCCTGCAACTCGCCTTCGACCGTGACCATAATGATTGGGATCTGCCAGGTGGCTGGGTTGCGCTTGAGTTCATTGCAGACAGCGTAGCCATTGATCCCCGGCAGCTGGACATCCAGAATGATCAGATCGGGCTGATGAAGCTCGACAGCTTGAAGCGCCGCGCGACCATCCGTAACCAGCTCGACGACATAGCCGGCCAGGCGCAGCAGCTCGGCCTGCGCCATACCCGCCTCGCGGCTATCGTCCACAATCAGGATCTGTCCCAGCGTGCCGGATTCATGCAGGTGGGTTCGGGCACCCGACCAAGGGGCGCGTTCACTACTAGGTATCGGGGGCATCCACATCACGCAGATCCTCTCGCCCGCCCGCCTGTGTGGAATGGAAGGACAGAGTGCAGCGGAGCATGCGTCTGGTGCGGCAACTTGGCCATAAGTATAGGCTTGGAAAATGAATGATAGATGAAAACTGACTGGTTGAATATGACAAAGGCTATATACTATAGGAACCGCCGCTTGTCAAATGGGCCGGCTTTGCAGATATCCGCTGGCGTGTTACAATACCGTCAGAAGACCGTGTAGCCAAACCCGTGGCAAGGGGGCATTCATGAGCGATACGCTGCCCAAAGCCAGGCGGCGCCGGCAGGTGCAGTACAACTGGAGCCCGACGGCGATCCGCGCGCTACGTGAGTACATGAACCTGACCCAGCGCGAGATGGCGGATGAGCTGGAAGTGCGACAGCAGACGATTAGTGAATGGGAAACCAGCGCGCACACACCGCACCGATCGATGCAGAAAACACTCAGCATGATTGCCGAGCGCGTGGAGTTCAAGTATGAGGATAGCTTGAACTTCAGCGAGCAGAATGAACCCGAGACTGGTTGACGGATATCCGTTTTCGTGTTAAAATCAATGCGGTAGAACATACGCGCTACGGGGATAGTTCCTTTTTGTGTATATGTTATACATCATTGAAGAGTGCTGGATGCGCTTTTCTTTTTCCATATCTACACGATAAAGGATAATTGAAGCGTAGCGCAATCCCGCGCCACGCTTCAATTATCCTCTCAGTATCCGTTAGCGGATATCAGGAATGGAGCGGCCAATGCCACGGAACATCCTGCTCCCTTGCGATCAGCTCTGTTCCGCCTACTTGGCCGGCCAGAGCACCACCATCCTTGCACACCGCTACAACTGCAGCCCCACCACCATCGCCAAGAAGTTGCGCCGGTGCGGCATCACGCCTCGGCTATCGCGGTTTGCGCCCGCGCAGATCGAAGAAGCGGCCCTACGCCGCCTGTATCTCGGCGAGCGCTGGACAATCGCGGCAATCGCGGCGCACTTCGGCGTCTCTGCCAGCACTATCGGCAACCAGCGCCGGCGCTATGGCATACCGATCCGCCCAAGGCATGCCACGCAAGCGCGATCAGAAACGATATCCCCCGAATCAAGGAGCCAGGAGTCAGAATACACGAGTCGGAAGTAGCTCGTTGAGCTACTTCCGACTCGTGTATTCTGGAAGCTACTTCAGCTCGCGCTTGAGAATCTTGCCGGTCGCCGTCTTCGGCAGCGTGTCGCGAACCTCGATCGAGCGTGGGTACTTATAGGCCGCCAGCCGATCCTTGCAGTAATCGATAATCTCCTGCGCGGCCGCGCTCTGGCCGGGCTTGAACGCCACCACCGCTTTGATCTCCTCGCCCAGCGCCAGATCGTGGATGCCGATCACGGCCGCCTCGGCGATCGCCGGGTGCCCATAGAGCACTTCCTCGATCTCGCGCGGGTAGACATTGAAGCCGCCGCGGATGATCATGTCCTTGACGCGATCTTTGATGAAGAAATAACCATCTTCATCCTGGTAGGCCACATCGCCGGTGAAGAACCAGCCATCCTTGATCGCCTCGGCGCTGACATCCACGCGTTTGTAATAGCCTTTCATCACGTTATGGCCGCGAATGACGATCTCACCAAGCTCGCCCACCGGCACCTCACGACCATCTGCATCGACACAGCGCATCTCCACACCCCAGATCGGCGTGCCGATCGAGCCAGGCTTCGGGTCGCGCCCAAGTTGATTGAACGAGGCCACCGGCGAAGTTTCCGAAAGACCGTAGCCCTCCAGAATCGTCACGTTATATTTCTTGTTGAACGCGTGCATCACCTCCACCGGCATGGCTGAGCCGCCTGAGACACAGCGCCGCAGCGCCGAGAGATCGTACTGGTCAGCGCTGGGGAAGTTCAGCAGGTAGAAGTACATCGTCGGCACGCCGGCGAAGAAGCTGACCTTGTCGCGCGCCAGCACTTCCAGAGCCTTCTGCGGCTCGAAGCGCGGCAGCAGCGTGATCGTCGCGCCGGCGTAGATCAGCGCGTTCATCACGCATGTCTGCCCGAAGGAGTGAAATAGCGGCAGCACCGCCAGGCCAACCTCATCCGGGCCGGTCTGCAACACCTTCTCCGAGCCAATATAGGCGTTGAAAAACATATTGAAATGCGAGAGCTCAGCACCCTTGGGCCGCCCGGTCGTGCCACTGGTGTACAGTATGACGGCGGTATCGTCCGGCATCGTCTGGTGGGTATCGAAGATCGGCGAGGTATCGGCCATCAGCGCGTTCAGTGGCAATGCGCCATCAGGTAGCGCGGCCGTACTGCCGGGCGCCTGCGCGACGATCATGTTGCGGCAGCGCTTGGCCTGCTGGAAGCCCTCGGCCGCCTCGCCCACAAAGCCCTCCCACACAATCAGCGCCACTGCATCGCTATCATCCAGGTGATACACGACTTCATGGCGCTTGAACAGCACATTCAGCGGCACCACCGTGGCGCCGAGCTTCAGAATAGCGTAGTAGCAGATCACGAAGTGCGGCGTATTCGGCAGCATGAGCGCGACTTTATCGCCCGGCCGGACGCCCAATCCAACCAGGCCGTTGGCGATCTTATTCGCAGCCCCATTCACCTCGGCGTAACGCAGCTTCATATCGTCGAGTATCACGGCAACTTTGCCTGGATCGCGACGCGCACTGATCTCCAATAGCATCGCCAGATTCAGCATCGAATGGCTCCTTTCTGCGATTGGTGGCTGTTAGGGTTTCCTTTAAGGCATGTTTCAAAACCCACAGTTTCTGCTTTGCCGTCCAGGGAGGTTTGGAGGGATTGCGTTCCTCCAAGAGCGGCCGGGTACCCGCTGGGTGCCGTCCCCCGCGCCCCACCGAACGGTAACATTCAATTGAACCATGCCCAGGGCTGGGTACATGAATTATAGGAGAGGCCAGATCGGATGTCAATCACTATCAGGGCATAATCGTTTCTTTCATTGCCGTTAACAATTATGTAACATCACAGCGCTGCTTGCAGCGCAAGCCAGAACTGGCTGTAAGCCGTTCTGACCAGGAAAAGACCAGCATGTTCCGCGCTCGTATACCTAAGAACATGCATACACTTAACGAAGTTTTCATTTGAAACACGCTAGGCACTAGGATATACTAGGTGCTGATGATACGTGCGCTCTCTGGGCCATCAAGTGGAACAAAGCGGTTCCTGGCGCCAGTGTCCGACTCCAGGGATGTTGAGCTCCCGGCGTATGCCATTGTGATCGCGATGGGTGAGCCGGGAGTTGTTGTGTAAAGCGCGTATTGATCTTTGCATCTGAATCGCCATTTTAAATCATCAACAATCAACGCCCGACTCATCAGGCTTGTAGCCGCGATGGCTTATTTGTAGGAGCTATTATGCGATACCGCGCCGCGATCTCTTTGTTCAGCATCTTGATTGGATTGCTACTGGTGACCCTAGCTCCGCTTTCCAGTCTGAACGCCGCCGGCACAGTCCTCGATCCGAACGGCTACAAGGGGCTGCCATTTAAATATACCCCCAAGGTGCAGACCCCCTCCGGCGAAAAGCCCCAGAGCAAGCTCTGGTACAACGATGGTCGCTGGTGGGGTGATCTCTTCAACAATACCGATGGCACATATCATATCTACTGGCTGAACATCGGAACACAAACATGGATAGACACCGGCACCATCCTCGACCCGCGCCCACAAACCAAGGCCGACTGCTTGTGGACAGGTACACGCCTGTATGTCGCATCTGGTGGCGGATCTGATCTCTCGGGCAGCGGTACCACTGCACCGCTACCGGCAAACCTATACCGCTACAGCTACAACGCTGCTACTAAAGCATATAGTCTCGATAATGGCTTCCCAGTCACAATCCGCAACGGCGGCGCCGAGACGATCGTGATCGACAAAGACAGCACCGGCACGCTCTGGATCACCTACACACAGGGCAACAAAGTCTATGTCAACCACAGCTTGACCTCGGATACCGACTGGAACCTCAATATCGCGCCATTCCAAGTCGCCGGCACGAATACAAATGTCAGCCCGGACGATATCTCTACGCTGGTGGCCGTAGACGGTAAGATCGGCGTACTCTGGAGCAATGAAAGCGCAGGCCAGTTCAGCGGCTCAACCGATACCGCGTTCTATTTCGCTGCCCATACCGACGGCGCGGCAGACACCGTTTGGACCGGCGGTGTGGCGCTGCGCCAGCCAGAGATCGCCGACGACCATATCAACATCAAATCGCTCCAAGCCGACACCAGCGGCAATATCTTTGCTATGGTCAAGACATCGATCAACGCCAACGGGAATCCGCAGCTGCTCTTGCTGGTAGCCAAGAAGCAGTCGAACGGCAGCTATACCTGGGCTTACTATATAGAGAGCATGCGCGAGGACGGTCAAACGCGACCAATTCTGCTGATTGATACCGATCACCGCCAGCTGTACGTTTTTACGTCAACCGAGAGCGGTGGCAATATCTATTATAAAACGACCAGCCTAGACAGCATTCAATTTACAAGTGGTACTGGATCACTGTTTATGAGTCAGCCCGGCTTCGCGATCAACAATGTGACTTCGACAAAGCAGACAGTGACCGGTGCCAGCGGCATCGTCGTGCTGGCCAGCCACGACAATGAGTCTTCGGTTGACACACTGCAGGCCGACTACTACTTCCACAATTATATTAATCTCGGTGGTGCAGTAGTCACGCCCACACGCACGGCTTCGCCAACGGCCACGGCAACACTTGGCCCCTCCAACCCAACCGCCACCCCAACGATCGGGCCCGGCGATGTGCCCAAGCCACGCATTTATATCTCGGTTGTCGTACACTGATATAGGTCTTATTCTGTTTGTTGGCTGCGTTGCGCGCTTCGCGCGCAACGCAGCCAACAACGGATTATCGTGGGGGGCGACGCCCAAAGGGTGGTTTGGAGGGACGAAATCCCGCCAAAAATTCTCACCTGGTGGGCGTGCTGGCGGCGATGCCGCCAGCACGCCGCCAACAAATAGGATCTGTGGGGCTGTACCCAGCCCCCACGCCCCAGCACGAAACTTTTCGGACAGTTCTCAGAATGCTACCTCATGGATAGCGTACACAAAGCCGCCCCGGCCACACTCGCAGGAGTGCAATCGGGGCGGCGGCTACTTCGCGAAGGTTGCCGAAGCTACTTTATCAGCACAGCCCCTTGCGTCACCCAGCCATCGACATCGCCGGCACGGATATGAATACGGCCCTTCTGGGCCTCGAACACCAGCACTGGCGTGCCCTTCAGCAGCGTTTTCACCGGATTATCGCTGGTAGCGGTCGCATACATTTGCGCCTTACTGGAAAGCACGCCCTTGCGCGGCTCTGCCGTGGCAGTGGGCAGCGGCGTGGCAGTCGGTAGCGGCGTGGCAGTCGGTGTATTAGTCGGCTGAGGCGTAAACGTCGGGGCCGATGTCACCGTTGGCGCGGGCGTATTCGTCGGCAGGTCAGTCGGCGTAGGCGCCGGTTGGCCCGGCAGCGCGTTGATGCGCTGCTGCGCGTCGCTGAGCAGGTCGATACCATTGCGAATCGTCGCCCCGACATTCTTCTGCGCGAACAGATCCTGGTAGCCGCGCAACGTTGTACGCATGGCTTCAATGCTGGCGCTGTGCGCCGGCTGAGCGCAGGCCGGCGGCGTCACCGCTGCAAGATCATCGACCAGCTTCTGTAATTCTTCGATCGGCTGCTTCAGATCAGCCGGTGGCACCTTGCCAGCCTGAACCGTAGCTGCGCCCCAGCGGCCGATAATCTCGTTATAGGATCTGCGATATGCCTGGAGCGCCGCGTCGCCACAGGGATCAGCAATTGCGGTGGCCGCAGCCGTGGGCACTGCGGTCGGCGGGGTGCCCGTAGCAGGTGTGCCACAGGCCATCAGCAGGAGAACAAACAGGATAATATACCGCCGCATAAGAAAGCCCCCTCTCGTCGTCTGAATACTGGTTGTTATAGACACCGTCGCAAGCGCTCATTTGGTTACAAACCGCGCCCAAATCCTTGACCGTTGGGAGGTTTGGAGGGACTGCATCCCTCCAAGACCATTTCCTTTTGCGCCGCGCTGCGAGCGCTCTGCGCTCGCAGCGCGGCGCAAAAAGTGTATCTGAGGGCGGTGAGCCGCCCCCAAACCCCCACCCAAAACTGTAAAGCAGGTTTGAAACCTGCATCAATAGTGCGATAAGCTACCATCGGTGCGCGCGACTCGGATCGCCAGCTGGCACGCTAGTACCCCCAGCGGCAGCAGCACCAGCGTCAGCCCGGCTAGGATCGCCAGCTCGCCCCACAGCTGCGCAAATCCCTCGCCACGCAGCAGCGAGCGCCGCAGCAGCTCCAGCGCGTGCGTCAGCGGCAGCAGCTGACCAATCACGTTAAGCCAGTTCGGCAGCACATCGATTGGATAGTAGACCCCACCCAGCACCAACGAGCTGACGCGCAGCGCCCAGCCAAGCGTATCGCCGCGCTTCATGAGAATAATGACACTGGCGCTAAATAGCCCGAGCGCGTTGAAGCTGACGATCGCCAGCGCGAGCGACAGCAGCGCGAACGGCACATTTGCCTGGTCGAAGCGCATGCCCAGCCCGGCGCCTACGATCAGGTAGACGAGCACGCGCAGAGTGGCAAATACATAGCTCCAGAGCGACGAGGAGAGCAGTGTCACGACCAGGCGCGTCGGGCTCAGCAGCATCAGCTCCAGCGTGCCGGTGGTCTGCCCCTGGCGGATACTGTCGCCGATCGCGCCGATGCCAATCGCCAGGTATTCGCTGAACGCGACGCCGATAAGCACAAACGCGAAGTAGTTGCCACCGTAGCCGCTCAGGTACGGAGCGGCTGCCGAGCCAAACGCGCTGGCAATGAAATAGTAGATCGCGACATTGATCATCGCGCTCGCGACACGGAAGAGAAAGCCAATTTTGTAGCTGGAGTCCTCACGGAAATCACGCACGAGAAAGGCCCAGGGCACCCGTAGGTACGCTAGCATGGCGTCACCTCTGCCGCAGTGTGCTCCGGCGCGCCCGGCACGCTCAGCGTATGCAGGTAGATCTCCTCCAACGTCACCTGGCGCGTCGCACAGCTGTAGATATCGGCGCCGCTCTCGATCACCTCGCGCAGCAATCCGGCCAGCACCGGCCCTTCCTCGCTTAATGTCAGGTGCAGCAGGTGGCTCGTGTCATCGCGCATGCTGGCAACATCCAGAATGCCGGCGCGATGGCGCAGGGATTCTGGCAGCTCGGGCGCCATATGCCGTACGCGCAGCTCGCAGCTAACGCCGCTGCGCAACCCCGCGCGCAGCTGTGCGATCGTGCCTTCGGCAACTACACGGCCACTCCGCACCAGCGCCAGCCGATCGCACAGCTCTTCCGCCTCGGCCATCGAGTGTGTCGCCAGGATGACCGTACACTCCAGCTCGCCGATGATATACTCAGCCACCAGCCGGCGCATCGACTGGGCCGATATCGGATCGAGCGATCGCGTCGGCTCGTCCATAAAGAGCACTTGCGGCGCACCAAGCAGGCCGCGCGCGATCCCCAGCTTCTGGCGCATGCCGCTGGAGTAGGCGCGAAAGGGCCGGTCGGCATCCTCGGCCAGGCCCACACGGCGCAGTAGATCGTCGATCCGGCGCCGGGCCAGCGGCCCAGGAACATGGTACAGCGCGGCGAAGAATTCCAGGTTCTGACGCCCGGTCAGCCGCCAGTAGAATGAGCGCTCTTCGCCGTTGACCAGGCCGATCCGCTCGCGCACCTTGCGCGCCTCCTTAACCACATCGTAGCCCATAACTGAGGCGCCGCCGGAAGAAGGCAGCAGCGCGGTGCAGAGCATTTTAATCAGGGTGGTCTTGCCGGCGCCATTCTGACCGAGCAGGCCAAACAGCTCGCCACGCTCAACACGCAGCGAGACGCGATCGACCGCCAGGTGATCGGCCCGCTGCCAGGGGTAGAGCACAAGATCGCGGTACGTTTGTAGTTTACGAAAGCGCTTGGTCAGCGCCTGAGCTTCAATCGCCGGCTGCATCGATCGATCTTTCCTTTGCCTTGGTCAGCGCAAAGGGCAGCCAGCTGGCTGCCCTTTGCGCCACGCCACGTGCTATACGTTGAACGCGGGCACGCAGCACGTCCATCCGCGATCTTAGTTACCGCCACCGCCACCGCCACCGCCACCGCCACCGCCGCCACCGGGCCCGCCGGTACCGCCATAGACAACGCAAACCGCAGCTTCCTCAACCAACTCCTTCACGGTGTATGTTACGAGGATCTCCGGGCGCTCATACTGCTTCATGCTGCTCACCTCCCTCCATGCTTTTACTACAATGCGTTTGGAACCGCGCTGCCCAGATCAACGGTGTAAACAGAGTATAGGCAGCGACCCGAGTAAACGGCGGGATAGCGAGAAGCGCCAGCCGCCGTGGTGGGCCCGCTAGAAAAACTGTTGCGCGCCGGCCCAGCCAGGCGACACGACCGCTCAGATAAGAAATCGTGGCGATCAGGCGCGCTGGCCATCCAGCGCATCCAACAGTGCTTGCCGTTCCCTCTGTGCCGATGCGCAGAGCGCGTACCACGCCAAGCACATCTTCGGGTGTGATCGATGGGTCGGCATAGGCTTCCGCATCGCCTTTGGCAATCATATATGCGGTGCCGTGATCTGATCGCCGCGCGACGACGCGATGTGCCAGCAGCCGATCGCCCTGCGGAAAAACGACAATATCGCCGATGCGAACGTTGTTTGCACCGAACTCGACCAGCATCCAGGTATCGCGTCCGACCAGTGGCCGCATACTAATGCCGTGCGGTACGACCCACGCGCTGCTTCCATGCCGGCGGTAATCCTCGAAGATCGCGCGGCGGGCCTGGTGCAGCCAGCGTTGCTTCTGCTCAATCACGGTGCATCTCCAGCCATTGCATCAGCACATCCAGGGTTGGTTCGAGCGCGCCGGCCCGCAGCCGCGCACAGGCGACCCCATCCAGCAGCCGGCCAATCCGTGCCAGCCCGCCGCCGAAATCGACCGACGCCGCCCAGGTGCCGCGCAGCAACTCGAGCGTCGTCACCGCCGCCGGGATGGGCACGAGCGCCGGATCTGCCTGCGGCCGGGGCGGTCCATCCAGCAGCAGCACATAGCGCGTTGGGGCCGCCGACCCCCAGCCGCCCGGCAGCGCTCGCGCAAGCTGATCGGGCGCCAGCGACCACTCGATCCCGCCGCCCAGCCGCTGCGGGGGCTGATCGCACAGGAAGGCCAACTCGGGGATCAGCTGGGGCGTGCCAGGCCGGATGTGCAAGCTGCGGCGATACGGCAAGATCAGCTGCTGCGCCGAATCAGCGATCGCGAATTCATCCGAGAGCAGCCCAAGACCGCGCCGCAGCAGCCCGAGCACCAGCGTCGTTTTACCCTCCCCGCTGCGGCCCGCAATAATGAGCGCCGCACCTTTGTAAACGACCGCGCCGGCGTGGATAGCATAGATACCTTGCTCGTACAGGCGCGCCAACACACCGTGAACGATCCGATCCAGCAGATCGAGCAGGGCGGCATGCGCGTCGGGCCAGCGCCGCTGATATCCATGCGAGTCAGCTACCAGGAAAGCATCTTCAAGATCCAGCCGCAGCAGCCGTGCCACAAACACTTCCGCAGGCGCGCCCGGCGCGTGGCGAAAAGCGGCGTAGGTAGCATCCACGCACTCAAGCGCCCCAACCACATCGGAGCTGACTGCCACAGGCACGCCTAGCACCGAGTACCAAGCGATCGGTGGCGAAGCATAATCTGTCATACCAGATAGTGCGGTTGGCCACATCGAATGGTCGTCTCTCCATCGCTCACTCAAGTACACCCAGATCGTGGAACTTGGTGAGAATATACTGAACATCTGCCTGGACATCCGCCTCAGGCAACCCATATTCAGCGGCAAAGGCGCTCACAACCTGATCAAGCGTATTCTGCCCATCGCAGAGTTCCCAGATTTGAGCGGCCGACGCATTGATCACGTGAGCGCGGCCATTGCGGCGATCATGGAGGATGGCTTCCTGCCCGACCTGTTGGAGCGAGACATCCTTGTTCGGAGTTGGTGGCTGTAAGTCCATTAATGCGCTCCGTGAGAGAAAACTCATGCAGGCAATCACTAGCGGCGTTAAATGCAGAGCCCAGCACGACCCGCGCGGGTCGCGCCTACCAGTCAGTATGGTACATCTAAAAACCAGTATAGCAGAGCGTGCAAGCCCTTGATATGACAGTTTCTTCATTTTACAGACGGCCGAATGTCAGCAATCAATCACATCGGCTGTCAGAAACAGGCACTATAGTATAACGCTACGTAACAGTTTTCTCATTAACACATCGCATTATTCGGGCGTGGGATCGCCGGAGCCTCCGGGCCGGCGTGCGCGGCGATAGCGATACATATTTTTTCTGGCAGTGCGGGCCAGGCTGGCGACGAGCGCCAGCAGAATATGGCCAGCACCATCCTGCTCGAAGATGCGCAGGATCAGATGCGGCTGCTGAGAAAGATCATCCGGATCGGTTGGGCGGAACAGTGCATTAGCGCCACAGGTGTGATCGAGCAGACGGCGCTTCAAGCGGCTGATATGCAGGCGCGCGAGCAGCCCATCAGGCACGGGCGCCTCCAGCAAATCCGCGGCCAGCGCGAGCGTGTAGAACATTGTCGTGCGCGCGCCGGCAGCTTGCGTCTGAGCCAGCAGATAATCCCAATCGAGCGTGGCACGATAGCGCCGCAGCAGCTCAGCAACATCGCACACAAAGCGCAGCCGTAGCGCCGAGCGCGAGCGATGGATCGCCAAGTGTAACAACGTATCTTCGGGCGAGAGGATCGATAGAGCGGCGCCGTGTAGCTGGGTAGGCGCCGCGCGCCGCCAGAGCGCATCGGTTTCGAGCTGGAAGAAATGACTGGCCCACAGCCCCCAGTGCAACTCCAGGCAGATCGGGCCGCCTGCGGCTCGACGATAGTAGGGTGGGTCATGATACGGATGGTAAGCGTTTTCGTAACCAGGCTCATCGGCTTGGGCAAAGCCAAGCGCGCCCAGCGCGGCGCGTGCGCGCGGCAGATCAGCCGGCCGAACCAGTACGTCGAGGTCGCCCAATGGGCGTAGCGCCAGGCTACCGTAGAGCGTTTCGGCCAGCACCAGACCTTTGACCGGCAGCGCCGCGACTCCGGCCTGCCGGAAGGCCGCCAGAACACGCAGCAGCTCATCGGCCAGCGCGGTATTGCGCAGCATCGTGGCATAATAGCGCCGCTGCGCCCGCGCCAGCCAGGGCGCGGGGATCGGCGCCTGGGCAGCCAGCCGCCGCAGCGTGACGGTCAGCAGCGGTAGCACTTCATGGAGTTGCCCCTGCGCCCATAGCCGCTCCCAATCGATCGGCTCACGCAGCAGCTCGACCAGCTGCCGCTCGACGATCGGCTCAAGCGCGGTTCGTGCAGCCAGGCACAGAATGCGTTGTTCAGTGTTCATAGCGACAGCATACCATAATCCGCCGATCAGCGCGATTGGACAGTGAAGCGGGCGCGGGATATGCTCCCGCGCCCGCCGCATCCGACAATGTGTGTTCCGCCACAATTACCGAAGCATCAGCGGTAGGTACAGCTTGCGCAGACCAACCGTCATGGATTTCGACTCGGCGTTGTTCGCGGGCGTCGGGTCGTTGGCAGGGACGGTGATGCTGATCGCGTTCGGCAGCGCCGTGCCGATCACAGCCGAGCTGGCGAGCCGGGCTGTGACCACGATTATGCCGCTTGTATTCGGCGCCAGCGTGCCAGCATCCCAGGTGACGGTGCCAGTCGTGGCCCCATCCCAGGTTGCATCCGGCGAGTCCTCGCTCAGAATAGTCACACCAGACGGAAGCACGTCGGTGATCGTCGTATCCGATGCATCATCCTGCCCAGTGTTCTGGTAGATGATGGTGAATTGGAACTGCGCGCCCGGCGGAATCGCGCCCGACAAGTTCGTGCTGACGCTGGTGTCGGCCGGTCCGAGTGTGGTAGTCGTCCAGGAAGCAGTATTGTTGTTCTTGGCGGCAACCTGCTCGCTCGGGCCGCTGACAGAGACATTGTTCACCAGCGGGATGTTCTGGCCGACGCTGACATCCACCGTTGCCGTCAGCACGATCGTGCCGCTTGCGCCCGCTGCCAGCCCAGTCGGGAAGTTCCAGGTCAGAACCTGGCCCGCCACAGTGTTGGGCTGCGGCGAGGCATTCTCCGGTAAATTGGCGAAGGTCAGACCAGCCGGCAGCGTATCGACGACTGTCACGATTCCAGCTTCGCCGGATGTGCCGATATTGCTGTAGTTGATCGTGTAGTTCACGAAGCGCGCCTGGGTGATATCGTCCTTGGACGGGTTGGACGGGCCGGTCTTGGCGATCGTCAGATCCAGCCCTGGGACACCATTGCAGATCACGCCGGGTGTCTCATCCGAGAACAGGCCATGGAACGTGAAATCCACCGCGCTATTATTGGTGTCGCGGCTGGCCGGGCAGCGCTCGTAGCTGGTCTCCGCGGTGGTAGCCGTGACAGGGAACGGCGTATGGCCGGGGTAGGGCGTCGTCGGGCTGCCATAGGTCGCCATATCAACGATGCCATCCTTGGAATCGAGGATCATTACCTGCTCCTCGGCCGGCCCATTGCCTAGATCGATCGTCGTGCCGGAGGACCAGGCAGTGTATTGGGTCATGTTGGTGGTCAGATCATAGACCGTGCCCACATAACCGGGGTGCGCCGTCTGGAACTTTTGCTTGTTCCGAGCGATAAGCACGACGCCCTTAGACGGAATGCTGGTGGCGTTGAACTTGAACATGCCTTCGCTCGAGCCGCGCTTGGCGGCGTTGCCGACCTTGTAGTTGTTCAGATCGGTGATCGCGAAGCTGTTCGGATTGTAGATTTCAATCCACTCGCTGTCGAGGTTCGATAGGGCAGCTGGATCGTCCTTGCCAGTCGTATCGGACTGGAACTCGGTGACCATCAGGGGCGCATACGGCTCGAATGTGCCGCTATCGGTGTCGAAATGGACATCGAAGCTGGTGCCGAGCGTGCCATCCTGGATGTCGGCCAGTGTCGAGCCGATCCCCAGCACGTCGATCACCGGCGAATTGTAGCCGTCCGGCGCCGACTCATGGTTCGAATACATCGTCGCCACGGTGAAGCGCAGGAAGTTAGCGCCAGTTACCCGGCCGCCAATCTGCGACCAGGGCACCTTGACCTCGGCAAAGCTACCGGCGTTGATCGCCGCGCTGGCGAGCTGGGCCGCACAGGTATTGCAAGTGGTACCTCCCGTGGTGGCGGGAGCAGTGATAATCTTCGGCAGTGTCGTCACAAACCCAGGGTCGGTCACGGTGCCGGGGGCGAATTTCGTATCGATCGCGTATTCCCAGGCAGCATCGGCCGGCACATTGGTGGTGCTGAACGTTGCGGTATTCGGAAACGTCAGATTGCCCGCGCCAAGGCCAGAAGTATGATTGGTATCCACTGTGATGACCAACTCAAGCGCGGGGCTGTTCTGGATGCCACGATAAACGTCGGTCTTGGCCATAAAGTAGATATTGTTGGCATCAGCCGTAATGCTGAACCAATCCAGGTCGGCTTCCCTGGTGATTTTGTCGGTGATACGAACCGTGTTCTGCGAGATAACACGCTGATCGCCTGTCGCGTCGTTGAAGACGAATGCGCCCTGCTGGGTCGCATTGCGCTGAATGATCCCTTCGCCGGCCAGGTCGGGCTGCTTGGCGAAATCCCACTCGGCGCGGCTGGGTGTATTCAAGGGGCCCTCGATCGTGGCCGTGAAAGCGCCGACATTGGCGACCGAGAAGACGCTGAGCAACAGCGCCATGGACATACTGAAAGCGATAAGCTTCCGCTTCATTGGGTTCTCACTCCTTGTTCATGATGTAGGTGGATGTGGAGTGCGACTTGGAACTCCTCCTCCTGCGGTCTCCCAAAAACGATCCGGCGGATGAATGTGATTAGGTAGGGTACAGAGAGCCATGGCTCGTCGATCATTGGCCGAGCAATGCTCGATGCACCCGCCAGAACGTTGCAAGATACGTTCGGATATGGCCGATCTCCTTTCTGCCGGCAGCGCCGGCGCCATATGGCAGCATGGGTTCCTGACACTTATGCACTGTATAGGTGCGCGGGCGGATATCCAGCGGGCAGGCAAGCTGATACTAGTGTGCTCGCTACCCGAGCTACTCCTCAATACAGCATAGTTAACCGCACTGAAAAGTTTGTGAATCTTTGGTTAAATGTGATGAAGATTTTGATATGTACAGATTAACATATGCTGTACGCGATTGACCGCGTGGCCAACGATAGGCCGGATCGCGCGCGCTCGAATTCATCGCTACGCGCAATAACAGTAGGTATGCATCTGCGATAGGTACGGGGTATCGGACGGCGTGTACAGGCTGGGTAGTGCGATGTTAATGTAATAGATGAAATTTCCTGTAAAGTCCTGTTGTTGCACAATCGGATCAATTCCGAGCGCTAGTGGAGTATACCGAAGTTGCTGGTCGCTGTCAATGTTCACCCGCGCTCACATCCAGCCCATCGCGCGCCATTCGGCGAAGCGCGCCGCTAGCCGCAGCCCAAGCGCCGGAGCGGCGCGGCCAAGCCCCACCGCCAGCGCCGTGCGCCCGCCCGGCCCCAGCCGCCGCCCACACCAGGCCGCTAGCGCCGCGCGACTGTAGGCTAGGTAATCGCCGATCCACTGGCGCACACCGCTCATACCAAGCACCCGCCAGGCGATCCCGGCGATCTGCGGGTGGCGCCGGAACACGCCCAGCACCATGCGATGGTAATCGCCCCAGCGCATCTGGTCGCGGAAGAAGCGCCGCGCTAGGTCTTCGCCCAGGTCGTTCAGCACCGCCAGAAAGATATTCTGCAAACGATTCACATCTTCGGGCGCGTCCCAGGGCTGCATAAAGCGGCTGAACACCCAGTTAAGCGAGATATTCGCCTGATAGGCGCTGATCGGCCGCAGCTGCGCGGGTTCGAGCAGCTGATCACACAGAGCCTGGTGCAGCAGCGCCGTGGTGCGGCGCAGGTTGCGCACGTGTGATCCAAAGCCACAGAACGTCAGCGGCGACTGCTGAGCCGCCGAGTCGCCGATCGGCAGCACACCGCGTAGCAGCGGGGCCTCCTGTCGCCTCAGGCTGTGGCGCGCTGGAATATAGCCGTAGACCGGCTTCAGGTGGCGGAACTCCGACCCCGGCCGCTTATAGGTCGGCAGCAGCGCAAAGTAATCTTCGAAGAGCTGCATGAGGTTGACCGACCACCGACCACCGACCACCGACCAATGACGGCGATCATTGGTCGGTGGTCGGTGGTCGGTGGTCAGCGCGTCGTAGTAAAACAGATAGACCGTCAGCTCATCCCCACGCCCCGGAAAGCCTTCCCACATATACTGCTGGCCGCGCTGGGCATGCGCCACACTGACCAGGATATCGCCAATACGTGGGTTGTGCGCATCCGGCGCGCTTCCGGCCGCAAAACCCGTCGCGACCGTACCGACTGTCGGGCAGACGCCGGCGAAGGCCGCGCCGCCAAAGCGCCGCTGCGCCAGCGGTGAGCCACTACCCATACCATCAAGCAACAGCCGCCCAGTATACTGTTCGATCAAGCCATCCGCGCGCTCCAGCTCGACCTGCACGCGCATTGCACCGCTGTCATTCGCCATCACCCTGCGAAACGCACGGCAGTCCAGCACCACGCCACCGGCAGCCTCCAGCTTGCGCCGCGCCATGCGCAGCAGCGCGTTGGCATCGAGCGCGACATTCAAGACATCCGCCATCCACAGCTCAGTCGCCCGCTCGCCCGGCCCAGCGTAGAAGCGCACCACGCCGCTGTCATACTCGGCCATGATTATGTCGCGCAGATCATCCCAGGCGCAAAAGCCGACCTCGACCAGCGCGCGCAGTTCATCGCGCGAGATATTCCACTCGCGGTGCGCGCAGCCGACCTCCCCACGATCGAACAGCAGCACGCGGTAGCCGTAGCGCGCCATCACCACGGCGTGCAGCAGCCCAAGGCCGCCACCGGCATAGATCAGGTCGTAATCTGCTGGGGGTTGGGGGTTGGGGGTTGGGAGCACCGAGTAGACTTCCTGAGCGACTGCACCGTGCGCGCCACGCCGGATGACATCCCAGATCGCATCGAGCCGCGCGATCCGCTCCAGGTGATCGAGCGCACCCATCGCGGAGAAGGCTTCGAGCGTGTGCGGGTAGCGCGCGGCAAGCACGGCGGGAATTGTCGTAGGGTCATCGGCCGGCATTCAAATATCGATTCTACTTCTATACCACGAACTGCCCATCCTTATAGATCAGCTCGCCATCGGCGTAGGCCGCGCCCTGGCGCATATCGCAGACCATATCCCAATGCAGCGCCGAGCGGTTCTGGCCGCCGATCTCGGGGAAGGCCATGCCCAGCGCAAGGTGGATCGTGCCGCCGATCTTCTCATCGAATAGCGTATTGCGGGTGAAGCGCTGGATCTGGTAGTTGGTGCCGAAGGCCGCCTCGCCCAACCGCCGCGCGCCCTCGTCCATATCCAGCAGCGAGTGCAGCAGCTCCTCGCCCTTGGATGCGCTGGCCTGAACGACCTTGCCAGCCGAGAAGCTCAGCCGAATGTCAGTCACCTCGCGGCCGCTAAACACCGCCGGGTAGCTGAAGTGGATCTGGCCCTCGGTCATAGTCTCATCAGGGCTGGTGAAGATCTCGCCATCGGGAAAGTTCTTCTGGCCATCGGCATTGAGCCACTCGCGCCCACCCGTATTGTAGGTCAGATCAGTTCCCGGCGCGACCAGTCGGAAGACACGTTTGGTTTTCAGAATATCGGCGATCCGCTGCTGTGAGTCGTGCACAGCCTGCCAGGCCGCCACCGGATCGTCCTCTTCGAGCTTACCGGCGCCATAGACGAAATCTTCATAATCGGCCAGCGACATCTCGGCATCCTGCGCGGCAGCCTGGGTTGGGAACAGCGTGATCGCCCAGTTCAGCTCGCCCGATGCCGAGCGGGCAAACAGGCGCTCACGCAATTCGCGCATGGCCTGGCCGCGCAGCGCAACCTTTTGCGGGTCGGCGCCACTGAGCGACTTGGTGTTCTCGGCCGCCATGATCGAGATCGTCGCGCCAATCTGCTCGGTTTCGTGCCAGGCGAGCGGCGAGATATGCGTGATCTGCGCATCCGACCCGTGCTTGTACAGCAGCGCGTCGAGCCCATCGATGCCGATACGCGTGAACGGGTGCGCACCGATCAGCAGCGCCTCGCGGTACAGCTCGCGGATCAGCGGCGCGGCCAACGCCGGGGCATTGATCTGGAACAAGTCGCCGGCTCTCACTCCAACCGAATAGCGCACCAGCACGCGCGCCAGCTTTGCCACACGCGGATCGCCCATTATGGTCTCCTTTTAGCCTGCGGCAGCATGGTACTTTATCTTTTTTGTATATCGTTTTTCGCCCTGCGGGGCGAAAAACGATATACAGAGAATTGAAAATGACCGACAGCTGCGAAACAATCCGACAGAAGTACGAATGTAACGCATGTTAGAGGCAGGCGCTGCCACGCTGGTTCTCCACCGCCAGGCCGCAGTCGAGCACCATTTTCGCGATCGGCCGATCGCCCCAGAACAGGTTATCCAAAAGCTCGCTCGGTTCGAGGAGTCGGCGCGCGGTGGTCTCGAATAGCGCCCTGAAGGGGTAGACCTCGACCCTGGCCCAGAAGCGCGCCTGATAGTACCGCTTTGGCCCCATGACAGCATCGGGGTCTTCGATCTGCTGGCAGCCGATGTATTGCGAGCGGACAACGCGTGCGCGGGCCGTTTCCCAGACTTCGCGCTCCAGCGCTGCCTCCAGCGTCTCGCCCTGTTCGGGGCGGCCACCGGGCAGGTTCCAGCGGCCGTCGCCAGTGGTCACCAGCACAATCTTGCGATGCTCGGTGAAGCAGACCCCATAGGCCTGCGTGGTCAGCTCGCGCGGCGGCACGAACGCGGGCGACATCCAGCGCGTGGTTAGGCGCCGGCCGGCCCACGTAGATTCCTGCACGATCAACAGTTCGCTCATGATGTTACCAGCTCCTTGAGCGCCGCACTCAGCTTCGTCGGGTCGTGCCGCACACTATCTTGTTTATCCCAAAGAACACGTTGTTCGTCGGCCTGCTCGGCCAGGTCGCGCGCGATCGGCTGGACGCCAAGTGCGGCGATGGCTGCGATCTCGGCATCGTCGGGCTGGAGCAGCTGCACACCATCGGCGGCGTAGCGTGCGAGCGCGGCCGGGCTGGGCCTGCCACAGTTCAGCAGCACGGCGTCCAGCACGGCGGGGCCAAGCTCCTCGGTCACGCGCCGCACATGATCGAGCGCGCTGTAGCCATCGGTCTGGCCTGGCTGCGTCGTCGTATTACCGATATAGACGACCTTGCCGCGCGACGCATGGAGCGCGTCGGCCATGCCGCCGAACAGCAGGCAGGCCAGCAGCGTTGTGAACAAGCTGCCCGGCCCGAGCACGACCAAGTCGGCATCTCGGATTGCTGCCAGCGCAGGCGGGTGCGCCGGCGCTCGATCGCGCAAGAATAGCCGCTCGATCGGTGGTTTGTCAAGCCCGCGCACGGCCAACTCGCCCACAACGATCGCGCCATCGGCCAGCGCGGCGCACAGCTGAGTGTCGATCGCTGCGACCGGCAGCACATCGACAGCGCATCCAACCATGTGATGCACTTGCGCGACGGCGGCGGCAAAATCGCCGGTCACCTGCGCCAGCGCGGCGATCAGCAGGTTGCCGAAGGCCATCCCCTCGAGCTGGGGCAGCCCCGCGCCGCTGAAACGCTGCTGCAACAGCCTGGCCATCAGTGGGTCGGTGGCGAAGGCGGCGAGCGTGGCGCGCAGATCGCCAGGAGCAGGGATACCGCCAATCGCGCGCGCCAGCCCGGTCGAGCGGCCAGTGTCGGTGACAGCGATGATTGCGGTCAAATGGCCTGCGAAGGGCTGTGCGGCCTTGAGCACCTGAGTAGCGCCGCCCCCACCGCCGATAGCGACAATGTGGAATGGTTTTGACATCGCTTTTAGGACTGAGGACTGAGGACTGAGTCAGCAGCTAGTCACTCAGTCCTCAGTCCTCAGCACTATCCTGACTCTCCGACAACTTCAAAATCCTCGATCGCCAGCGCCTCGGCGCGCCAGCTCGGCCGCTGCGCCCGCGACGCGCGCGGGGCGGGCCAGCTCGGCGCGACTGCCGGCGATCTCGACGCGGCTGCCGCGGGTCATCGTAAAGGCCTCGCGCAACATAACCTCGTAATCCGGCGCGAGCGCGACCTTACGCCGACCCATCACCTTGCGGGCCACATCGATCATGCCATCGATCCGGTACTCGTGAAACACCTCACCGCCCCAGGTGAACGGCGGAATTGTCTTGGGGGCGAAGTGAACGCCAAAGATATTCGAGCCAGTACCGATCACCGCACCGCCGTTGAGATGCACCCCGATGCCCAGCTTGGCATGATCGGCCAGAAAGCAGCCCAGCTTCAGAATACCGCTGTCGAGCTGCCCAAAGCCATCGATCACTACCCGAATGGAGCCGTAGGTATTCTTTAAATCGCTGTTGGTGGTCATCGCGCCGATGTTGACCCACTCGCCCAAGTAGGAATGGCCCAGAAAGCCATCGTGATGCTTGTTGCTGAAGCCCTGGAGCACGCTGGCCTCAACCTCGCCGCCAACCCGACAGACCGGTCCGATCGTCGTCTCGCCACGAATGCGCGCGCTGGCGATCAGCGAGCCCGCGCCAACCGCTGCCGGTCCCTGGATGAATGAGAACGGCTCGACCCGCGCCGCGTCGATCACAATCGGGCCGTCGCGGGCGTCCAGCACCAGCGGGCCTTCCAACCTGGCATCGGGGTGCAAATAGACTTGTGTCGGGTTGTGGATCACCACCGCCGCGCCTGCCGGCGGGCGCTCGGCAGCGGTTGGCCAGCCAACCTGCCGGATCAGCAGGGGCAGATCGCGCACGATCTGATCGCCATTGGCAGTGATGATATCCCAGGGGAATGCCAGCAGCCGCGCATCAACCTCGACGACACGGGTAAAGCGGCGCAGCTCGGCCAGGGCAGCGGCCGAGCGCTGCTCCAACATGTCCAGTAGCACCGCGCTAGCCAGCCGAGGCGAAAGGCGCGCGCCGAGCAGCACCGGGCCGCCAAGCAGGCCCGAACCGGTGTCGGCCATCAGCACCGTGTTGTCCGGCGCATCGAGCAAGCCGGGCAGCCAATCCAGGTCGAGCGCTCGACCATTGACAAAGGTTAGCGGCTGGCTCGCACTGAGCAGGCCAAGCGGCCAGCGCCCGCCGCCATAAACCGTCGCCAGATGCGAGCGACAGATCGCGGCCGGCGCGTGGCCCAGCAGCGCAGCCAGGCGCTCGCGCAGCGTAAAGATGCCGCAGCGCAGATCGAACACCGGCCGGGTGTGAACCAGTGGCAGGAATGGGCGGTAGCCCTCATCTTCAAATAGGATCACTGTGTCAGACATTATTTGACAAGATGACAAGGTGACAAGGTGACAAGATGACATTCTACCTGCGGCCAATCATCTTGTCATCTTGCCATTGTGATTATTCGCGGCGCAAAATCTCCAAGATCGCGGCCGCAAGCTTATCCGGGTCGTGGCGCAGCACGCGCACGGTGCGGCCCGCGCCAGGGTGATCGAGTGAGGCGGTCAGCTGCACCACCGACGAGGCTAGGTCGGCCTCGATCACCACCGAGCCCTCGATCAGCATGTCGCGCGCGGTGACGTGATCGGTGGCGCTGACGATCGTTTCTTCGTAATCCTCGGGGTTCAGATACACCGGCGATTGGTTGGCCGCCTCATACATCCGGCGCACATCCGCATCAATGCGCTGGGCGTTAACCAGCACGTAGTCCGGCGCGAAGCCGCCGTAGCGCGTGATCTGTCGAATATGGTCGGCCACGCCAAAGCCGCTGGTCAGGCCCGGCTCGGTCATCAGGCTGCATATATAGATCGTGCGCGCCTTACTGCGTTGCACCGCCTCACGAACCTCCGGGATGAGTAGATTGGGCAGGACGCTCTCGAACAGGCTGCCTGGCCCGAGAACGATCGCGTCGGCCTGCTCGATCGCGTCAAGCGCCTGCCGAAAGATCCGCCGCTGCTCGGACGCGGCGCCGTTGCCCGTGCTATCAACCAAAAAGCTTCCTATGACATGCCGCGCCGCTAGCCGATCGTCATGTGAAATATTCTCCTTAACATTATGTCGTGTACCATCGTCCAGCTCGACTTCGACTTGGAGCTGTGTCGGCGTCGGCGGCATGAAGATCACATTTTCGAAATGGTACAGGCTCGACGCGCGATAATAATATTCGACCGGATCCTGCACGGGCGTGATGCAGGTCAGGCGCGCGGCGTAGCGGCCCAAGCTGGCCAGAATCAGCACGCCCGCGCCGCCGGAGATCACCACGATCTTGGGCAGCTTGTTCGCCTGGCGGTAGCCGATCACCAGCTCATCTTCGCCCTCGGGCCGAGCGCTGAGCGGAATAACAACCACACCGCTGAGCCGCCAGATACCCACCAGCAGAACCGCAAGCCCAATCGCGGTGAAGATCGCCCCACGCACCCAGCGCTCCAGAAACTGGAGTGTAATGTAATAGAACAGCGCCGGCAGCGCGCTCGTTCGATAGATCGCTACGGCGAAGTAGGTCGCGCCAAGCGACAGAAAGATAATGCCAACAAAGGCCAGCGCCAGCGGGCGGGCCAGGTAGGAAAGTGCCGAGAGCCGTTTGAATATCTGCTGCATAATGTTCTAGTTAGGGCTTCCCTTTCGCTTCATCCATCAGCGCGCGCAGCTTACCGCCAAAGCGCGCGCTCATCTCAATCAACAGCAGCGCCGCCAGCGTCGCATCGGGCGAGCCGCCATAGCGTCCCAGCGTTAGCTCGCCGGTGGCGGTGGCGCCCACCAGCAGGCTCGTGCGATCCTGGGCGACCAGGTCGGCGATCCGCGCGGCCGGATCAGCCAGCAGCTCGACTTTCAGACCGGCCTCATCGGCCCAGGCACGTAGGCTGGCCGGCTCGCCCTCGCGCGGCAGCGGGCCGACCACCAGGCCGCGCTGGCGGTGCTGGCGGCTCAGGTAGCTTGCGAGCAGCCGCGTCAGGTCGAGCGGCGCCACTAGCTCACCCACGCTATCGACCACGCTGATCGCGCGACCATCGGCCGAGAGCGCCACTCCCAGATGCGAGTCGCTTTCTTTGACCAGCTTGCGCAGCCGATTCAGACCGGATCCGGATGGCTGGGGCGACTGGCGGCCGAATAATGGATCGAGCTCACGATTGATCTCGATCGCTTTAGTCTGCCCACCCTCGCCGATCGCCGCCGGAATATAGCCGCTGGTGGTGCCATTCATCGGGTCGACAAACAGTGTCAGCGTGGCACGGCGGATCAGATCGATATCGACTGCCGCGCGCAGCGCTTCAAGATACGGCCCGCGCAGATCGAACTGATTGCGCTCGGCATTTTCGAGCGCCGGGGCAGCAAGATCGATCGATGCGCTAATCTGCGTCTGCTCAGCTGGGCCACCATCCAGCAGCGGCTGGCCTAGCGGGGGCGCAAGCACAATCATGCCGCAGTACCAGAAGGGCAGGTTGCCGGCCGAGAGAATCAGCGCGGTATCGGCTCGCCGCTGCTCCAGCGCCAGCTCGACCGCTGGGAACGGCGCCGGCGTTGGGCAGAAGCTAACTTGGACGCCGCGCGATTCCAGCACGCGGTAAGCATAGCGCGCGAATTGCGCGCCCATAAAGCGCGTATCGTGTACTACCAGGCAATTCCACTTGTTCGCAACCAGCACCTCAGCCAGGCGCAGACAGCGCGCCTGCACACCGTCGAGTGTAAAGTCGGCGGTGTAGACGCCCACCCAATGATGTTGTTGTATGCGCGGTCGCTGACTCATAAGTGAGTAATGAGGGCTCAGGACTGAGGGCTGAGTGCTGAATAAACAATACTCAGTCCTCAGCCCTCAGTCCTCAGTCCTAATTAAGTGTTCTCGCTTGAACTGATCGAGCGCACCGAGCATCAGCGCGCGGATCTCGGCAACGCGCGCGGGCGTCTGGGCTTCGAAGCGGGTGGTGATCGCCGGCTCGGTATTAGAGGCGCGCACCACGCCCCAGCCATCGCCGAAATCAACCCGCACGCCATCCACGGTGCTGACCGCATATTGCGGCGCGAAGGTGTCACGAATATAGTCGATCGCTTGGAACTTCGTGGCCTCGTCGAAGGGCAGCCGATCCTCCGGCAGGGATGGCAGCGCCGGATAGGGCGCCAGCGCCTGCTCGAGCGTTTGGCCGCTGTGCTCCAGCGCCTTGAGCAGGTAGCAGCCCGCAAAGGTTCCATCATCAAACGTGTGGTACTCGATATCAGCTAGCACATGGCCGCTCAGCTCGCCGGCCAGCGGCGCGCCAAGCTCACGCATCTTGGCCGACCCATTGGTATAGCCAGTCTTCCACATGACCGGTTCGCCGCCAAACTCAAGAATCGCGTCGCGCAGCACAGTGCTGCATTTGACATCGAACACGATCGGGGCCGGGCCGCGCGCCAGCACGTGCCGCGCCAGCACAATCAGGTAGCGATCGGCGAAGATCATCGTGCCGCTGCCATCGACCACGCCCAGCCGATCGCCATCGCCATCCAGCCCGATCCCAAGCGCCGCGCCATGGTCGCGCACAGCAGCGATCAGATCTTTCAGATTCGCTTCTTTGAGCGGGTCGGGGTGGTGATTCGGAAAGGTGCCGTCCGGCTCGATATACAGCGGCACAACCTCGCAGCCGATCGCCTCGAATGTGCGCAGGCCGAGCGGCCCGCCCGCACCGTTGCCACCATCCAGCACGATCTTCACTGGCCGATCGAGCCTGAAGTGACGCGCGACATCCTGCACATATGCGTCGGCGACGTCGGTCTGCTCGTAGCCGCCGGCTCCGCTGGCGAAATTGCCGCCGTTGGCGATCCGCTCAAGCTCCTGGATCTGCTCACTGACAAGCGGCTCACCGCCATAGCGAGGGTCGGATTGGCGCAGCTTGAGGCCGTTGAACTCGGGCGGGTTATGGCTGGCCGATACCACCGCACCGCCATCGATCTTCAGATAGGCCAGCGCGAAGTACATCAGTGGCGTTGGCACCATGCCGATATCGATCACATTACAGCCGGCGGATCGTAGGCCGGCGATCAGCGCGGCCGCATAGGCCGGCGAGGTCAGCCGCGCATCACGACCCACCACGATGCGTGGGCCGCTGGCTTTGGCATTCCGGCGCCGAAAATAGGTGCCAGCCGCGCGCCCGAGCGTATGGTACGCCGCCTCAGAGAGATCGACATCCACCACGCCACGAATATCGTAGGCGCGAAATATCGTCGGGTTCACGGCGTATGTCATTGCGCTATCCTCAATTCACATCGGCATGGTGCCGCTCGCCGTCGGGCCGTCTATTCGCGCTCGCGCTACTGCGCTGGTCGCTTCTGAAAGAGCCATAATCGTAGTACGGATGGTATATGAAAGACCGCGTTCCGTCAAGAAAAGATCGAGAACCGAAAACCGGGTGTCCTCTGGGCGAACCGAGAACCGAATCCACGGTTCTTGGTTCGCCCAGAGGGCACCCGGTTCTTGGTTCGCCCAGAGGGCACCCGGTTCTTGGTCTAGGGCACGTAGCAGCGCAGCAGCGTGGCGTTAGGATCAGGAGCCAGCTGGTATGCGCCCAGGCTCGCCGGCAGCACGATCGACTCGCCGCGCGCCAGGCGCTGCACGCCATCGGTCCAGGCCAACCTAGCCGCGCCGTCAATCGCCGTCAGAATCTCGAAGCTGCCAGGGTCGGTGGCAGCGGCGAGTCGCGCGGCCAGATCCAGGCGCTCCATCGCGAAGTATGGGCAGCTTACCAGCAGCGTGCGCGTACCATCCAACTGCTTCGGCACGACCACGGCCGGCGGCGCGGCATCGTAGCTGGTCACATCCAGCGCGCGCTCGATATGCAGCGCGCGCGGCTGGCCCTGCGCATCGCGCCGATCGTAATCGTAGACCCGATAGGTCAAATCGGATTTCTGCTGGATCTCGAACAGCATGATCCCGGCGTTGATCGCATGGATCGTGCCGGCCGGCACAAAGATCGTGTCGCCGGCGCGGGCCGGCACACGACGCAGCAAGCTCAGTAGCGAACCATCGGCCAGCGCGGCGGCCAGCTCATCGCGGCTGGCGGCCCGGGCCAGGCCGTGGATCAGATCGGTGCCCGGCGCGGCATCCAAAATATACCAGGCCTCGGTTTTGCCATGAAAGCCGGTAGCAGCCTCGACCGTGTGCGCGTAGGTGTCATTGGGATGCACCTGAACCGAAAGATTGTCGGCGGCGTCGATGAATTTGGCCAGCAGCGGAAAATCGGCACCGTAGCGCGCGAAGCTGCGCGTGCCGACCAGATCTGCGCCATATTCCAGCACCAGATCGGCCAGGCTGCGGCCAGCGTGCGGGCCGTCAAGGATGTGATTCTGCTCGTAGACCTGCCAGGACTCGGCCAGATTCGGCGGGGCGTCGGCCAGGCCGAGCCAAGGGCCAAGCGTGCTGCCACCCCAGATCCGGCTATCCAGCCTGCGCTCCAGTGTAAGCGGGAGAAGGCTCTGCATATCTCGATCCTTTCGTTTCAATGACACGAGTGACGCGGTCGCGCCTCAAGGCCATTATAGCCTTCGGCAGAGCGGTACTTTATCATCTAATTGTTTCTGTTTTTGGCGCTCTGCGAGCGCCAAAAACAGAAACGAAAAAGAAGCACTTGCCGCGGCAGGCAAACTAGCGCCGAATGGATCCAGCGCACTCGATCGGCAGTGCGATATAGCAACCGACTGATTACCGTCGTTCGTCTGCCGCCCGAGCGGCTTCAACCAGCGCAATCAGCAGCCAGAATGCCAGCGCCAGATCCGACACAAAGTAGAAGTTATCGACCAGGCCATGCACCAGCGCCGCCGTCATCGCCGCCAGCGCACCGAGGGCAACCGGATCGCGTAAGCTCGCCCGGCCGGCGCTAAAGAAGCGCACCAGCAGCCAGCCGAACGCGGCCAGACCCAGCGGCCCCAGCCGCAGCCAAATATCCAGCAGCAGATTATGTGGGTGTGCGGCAAACTGCTCGCTGGTGCCAATCAGCGATCGATCGATCAGGCTACGGCCTGAGTTTGGATCATGATACTGCACGAACTGATCCAGCCCAATCCCAAGTGGGTGCAGCCGAATATAGCCGATCGCCTCGCGCCAGAGCAGCAAGCGTACCGGCGTGCTGCCGCCGGCGACATCGCCGCGCACTGTCAGCCCCAGCCCAGCCAGCGCCGCCAGCACCACGCCCAGGCCCACCAGCGCTGGCGCAGCCCGGCCGCCGAAGCGCGCGCGCAGAAACGGCAGCGCCAGCACCGCCAGCGCCGCCAGCGCGCCCAGCCAGGCCCCGCGCGAAAACGAGACCAGGATGCCACCGAGGCAGACCAAGGACGAAAGACCAAAGACCAATCGTGGCAGTCGTTGGTCTTTGGTCTTTCGTCCTTGGTCAACGAGCGCCAGCGCCGCCGCGATCGGCCAGACCCGGCCAAGATACAGCCCCAGGTTATTCGGATGCCCATACACCGACAGCACGCGCCGCACGCCGCCATCGGCTACGATGTTCGAGCAGACCCCGCCATCGGGCGCGAAGCACTGCTTGGTTCCAAAATACGGCACCAGATCCAGCCCAACGTACTGGAGCAGGCCAAGCAGACCAACTAGCGCGCCGCTGAGAATGAAGACGAGCAGATATTGAGAATAGGCGGCGCACTGATCGGTCGCCTGGCGTTCCTTTTGAAACTTGAGCAGCGCGTAGAACAGGAGCGGCTCGGCGATCAGACGTCGAAATTCGATCAGGGCTGGGGCGCGCACTATCGCAATCAAAAGCCCCCACATACCTGCCGCTAAAAACAACAGCTGCGGCGCATACTCGCGCAGCAATCTAGCTGGCATGATCTGGGGCCGGGGGCGTGGGGCGTGGGGCGTAAAGAAGAATCGCCAACCCCAGCCCGCCACTGTCGCTGCTGCCACAACCAGCAGCACGGCCTCGTGTACTGGCAGCAGGAATGGTTTCGATGCATCGCCGCGCAGGCCGGGGATGGCGGATGGGATCAAGTAGAGCGGCATGGTCAAGGGCACAAATAGCAGCCCCAGATCAGGCCGCGCCAGCGCCAGCGCGCCAAAGATCAGCAGGCCCGTCAGCGCCAGCGGAAGCGCGCCGCCCCAGTAGAACAGCACCAACCCCAGCACCATGACAATAAGAATTGAGAATTGAGAATTGAGAACTGAGAATGGGGCTTCGCGCCGCGCTACTCGTGTCACTGTGCCACCCTGCTCTCATAACGCTTGGTGATCCGCTGATCGGTCGATTGTACCATACCCGCTGCTGAGATGTAGCTCGCCCTTGCCCCAACGGTCTGAAGTTTGCTATGCTATACTCAGTGAAACGACTTACACTGTCGCGGGTGCGGGGAGGCGCCGCCTCCCCGCAGATCTCCTTTATTCGCCCGCGTCGGCGGCTTTGCCTCCGACGCGGGCGAATAAGAAGAATCTTGAAGGGACAGCGTCCCTCCAAATCTCCCAGCTATCTGTTGAGACGGATCACATTGAAATATGCGAAATGGATCCCCCATCGAGGACGACTATATGCCAAAGAATATTGCTATCAACATCACTGGGAAAAGTATTGCCTGGCTGCTGCTGGCGGGCGCGCTGGTCTGGCTGCTGAAAAACTTTAGCTCAATCTTGCTGCTCCTGTTTATCGCGATCCTGCTCGCAGTCGCGATCACACCGCTGGTCGAGCGCCTAGAGCGCCAGCGCCTTCCGCGCCCGCTGGCGATCGCGCTGATCTATGTTGGTCTATTCGGCATCTTCAGCGTGGCGCTGGCGATCCTGATCCCCGTCCTGGTGAATGAGACAACGCAGCTGAGCACGAGCTTGCCAAAGCTTACGCAAAGCGTGCTCAATCTGCCGGAAAAATGGATTCCTGGGCTTGCGCAGAATCTTCAGCTGACCGATCTCGCGACTCAGCTGAGCGCGCAGATCGGCGCGGTGGTTGGGAGCGTGGGCACGCTGCTGGTTCAATTCGGCCAGACACTTTCGACGATCATTTTTAGCGCGCTGCTGGTGCTGGTTGTCGGCTTTATCCTGACATCCGACGCAGCCTTCGCGCCACGCTTTATCGCCCGTTTCTTCCCGCCCGATTACCGGCCGACCGCATCGAGCCTGGCGCGCGAGATCGGCATGCGCCTGGGCCACTGGGTGCGCGCGCAGCTGCTGGTCTGCCTATTCTACGGCACCTGCTTTGGGATCGGCCTAGGGCTGATGGGCGTGCCGTACGCCTTCGCGCTGGGGCTGGCGGCCGGGTTCATGGAACTGATCCCCTACGTCGGCGGCCTGATCGTAACCGCCCTGGCGATTCTGGTCGCGCTCTCGATTTCGCCCTGGCTTGCGCTTGGCGTGCTGGCGCTCTACCTGGTCGTCTCGACGATCGAGGCGAATATTCTATACCCCAAGGTCGTCGGCGATATTGTCGGCCTACACCCACTGGTGATCATCATCGCGCTGTTCATCGGCGCCGAGGCCGGCGGTGTCATGGGCGCGCTGCTGGCCGTGCCGTTCACGGTCGTGCTCCAGGTGCTGTTCGAGCAGTTCTACCGCTTCGAGGAGCCCGCGCCAGCGGTGATCAAAGCACCTGTGATCGAGCCTATACCAGAGGCGACGCGCACCGAGCCGGCCCGGCGTGAAGCCTAGCAGGCTCGTATATTCCAAGCTTGCATAATATCACTTTCTCTCTTCAACGTGCGGTGCGGGCTTCTACGCATCGCGGCATACCAGCGTGCGCGTGCGCGCGGCCCGGCGCGGCATGCCGGCGGGGCTATGGGCGCGTGGCGGCGCATAGGGAACGAATCGCCGCGCCGCTCGCAGGGCTGGGCCGTGCGGGCGGCGCTTTTCTGTGCCCGGCGTTAGGGCCGCGCGAGTATGTCGTGCTAGTCCGCCGCTCCCGATTTGGCGCGACATCCGTACGATACCAGGCATGGACGTGACAAACAGTATCGCAGCCAAAACCTTTCCGAGAGGAGATACATCAATGCTGCCTGCAGGGCGTCGAACACACCAGGTGGTAAGCATGCACATCGTTTGTACCACCACCACTGCTGCCGCACGGGTGCTGCTGATTCTGCGTGGGGCCGCATTGCAGCCAGGCCAGGACTTTATAATCCGTTCTGGTCTTGCAGTCACGCCGCCGATCACCTACACCGTGTATCACCCCTTGAGCGACACGCAGGTGACACAGGCCCGCGCAATCGCTGGCACAACCGTCGTCAGGTAATACCTCAGCGCGCGCCACAACGCCCCTGGACAGCTGGAGGACTCTCGTCACATGGTCAGGAAAGTCACCATACCGCGCGTCTGTGGAGCAATCCAGCGGCGCGCGTTTTGCTCCTCCTAGCGCGCCCGCATTGCACACAAAGACTCGTCAAGGAGTGAAAACGTGCGGATCGTTTGTACCACCATAAGCGCCGCCGCCGAGGTGCTGGTCCTGCTCCTCAACGTCACCAGCGCCCTTCCCACGCTCCGCCGATCGCGCCCGGCGCGGCATGCCGGCGGCGGCAGTGGGCGTTAGTCTTTCCCCCACGCAATCGCCCTGGCCTCCTGCTCAGTCAAGCGGAGACGATAGCACAGGCTGGCAGTGTGCAGTGCCAGATCGCGATCGGTAACCAGGCTGATATCTTCCCAGGTCCCCTGTGGCCCACGCACTTCAATTGTCACGGTATAGCGGTGCTCCTGATTGACCAACAGGCGCACCCGCCGATCGCCGATGTCCTCACGCCGTAGCTCGCGCATTGGTTCCTCCGTCTCGCTGGGAAGCTGAGGATAGCATGGCGTGCGACCTACGACGAACACCCGTTCGTGACAGAATGATGACAGGGAGAAGAAACACGCCGCATGGGCTGGGGCGTGCGTGCGGCGCTTGTTTGTCAGATGGGAAGCGGAAATATCCATAGCTGCCCTCCTGCGTGTGTGGTTGTTTCGTTCAGTAGCCACAGGATACACCACAGCGCGGTGCAGCACATCAGGGGAATTACGTATCGGCCTACATATCTTTGCCCGCGCGCCCTTCTGCGCGCGCACCCTCCCCACGGTACGGCATGCCGGCAGCAGCTCAGACGGTAGGGAAGCGACACACCGCGCGCCTGGGGCTTCCTGGGCGCGCTCTACTCTGGCTAAGGAGGAGCACCTGGCCAAGATGAAGGCGGCGATCTTCAATAGGCGCACACTCCTGGCTGACCCGCGCGTGCAGGCGCTGCGGCGCGGCTCCAATACTCGCTAAAAGCATGTATAATTACCACCTCATAGACATAATTAGTAAAAGGAACCCTTCGATAATGACACCCCACAACGAAGCAGGCGCGATCATCGCGCATTATTTACGCCAGCTGACCCAGGCCAGCGGCCGGCGCTGGACAGAGCACAACGACCACGACATGCGGCGGCTTGCTGAGCTGTTGGCCGACGACGACGACCGCGAGACCATTACGCCGTTCTACCAGCCAGCCGCGCCTCCGGAGCTGCCGGTCGAGCCGCAGGCCGCCGAGCCGCGCCAGCTCGACACCAGGGTGACAACCGTGCTCGAACGACCGACGGGTCGCGAGCCCGCGTCGGTTGATGACCTGGATGATCCGAACTACCAGCAATGGCGCGCGCAACGACCGCGCGAACAGCGGCAACGCGAGGCCGAGGAGGCCCTCCGGCTGGTTCAACGTGAGACGCGACGATAAGTCTGAGTTTTGGAAAACCACGAAGGGGCGGCCGAATTGGCCGCCTCTCACGTTGGCCCAGACGCGCTGTGCAGGCCTCTGCGTACTGCCCGTTCGGATCGTGGGTGATGAGCGCCTGAAGCAGTTCAGGGTGTGGCGTGTTGATCAGCAGCAGGTTGCGCCGCCAGCTTCCAGCTGCAGTGTATATCGGCGGTTCCAGCGTGCCCACGGTGCCATCACTCGAAACCCACACGATCAACCCCACCCATCGCTCCGATGCCCATCGCGTGCCAACCCCTCGAACATGTGACGCATTCCAGGCAGCTCTAAATAGCGTGGCACCCGCCCGGCGGATTGCAGTTCGGTGTAGCGGTTCTGGAGGTCGCTCATACGCAACCTCCAGCAGACTGAAATCGTATCACCAATGTATCGCCCACTCCGCGAACAATGGCGAACGAAGGCACCCGAACACATATGCTATTCCCGGTCGTCTCCTGATAGAACGAATACCCGCGAACAGGTACGAACCGCGCCAAAAAGTGGCGTCAAAAAACATGTAATATGTCAGCTCGTTTTGGCGATATACTTCCAGTAGTGTACAGGATTGATATATGCCAAGCTTCAACCAGCAACCCGCCAAAGAATTCCAGATTGAAGGCGTGCTGCCGAGCGAATGGCCGCGGCTGGTACGGCTCTGCGCGCATTTCACGGGCGACCGCGATGCCGCCGAGGATCTGGCGCAGGAGACGCTGATCGAAGCCTGGCGCCATCAAGACCGGCTGTACGATTGGCAAGGCTATTCCAGCTGGCTCTCGGCGATCGCACGCAATCTGTCGCTGCGCTGGATCAGGCAGCGCGGGCGCGAGCAAGCGCGCCTGATCACGTCGATCGATGGTGCATCCGATACATCTGCGCGCATTGAGGATCTGCCGGCCGATCAAGGTGACTTCACCGTCGATCTTGAGCGCGCCGAGCTGGCAGATCTGCTCGATCGCGCGCTGGCGCTGCTGCCAGCCGAGTCGCGCCGCGTGCTGGTGGAAAAATATATCGACGAGCTGCCGCTTGGCGAGATAGCTGGACGGCTAGGCGTAAGCACCGGCGCGGTTGCCGTGCGGCTGCACCGCGGCCGCCTGGCGCTGCACCGCGTCCTAACGACCGACTTGCGGCAAGCG
>WNGB01001467.1_pt1 | contig 38626 bp, 32 predicted proteins | sample 5400681 | NCBI WGS metagenome assembly WNGB01 (sample SAMN13153367, study PRJNA577476) | soil metagenome | isolation source: 115 cm soil or saprolite under grassland replicate 2 | place: USA:California | collected 2016-06-15 | reverse complement strand
TGCTCTTCTTCGTGTGCCGTCTGCGCCCATCCTCCTACTGGTGGATCGATGTCTTCGTGCAGAACACCGGGACCGTGAGCCTCTTCCTGCTTCCCGCGGTTTTCCTCCACTTCTTCCTCGTCTTCCCGCGCCCGAAGAGTCTCACGTTCGCGAAGGCGGACGGGTGGTCGCAAGTGCCTCCGGCGCGGTGGAAGGTGCGAGTTCAGGAGTTTCTCTCCGCGAGCCCGGGACTCCTCTATCTGATCTATTCGATTCCACCTGTCGTTTTCCTCTACGACGTCTTCCGGCAGCTCCAGGGGCACCATGTCTCGATCCTGTCGGGCGCGCCGTTGTCGTCGTGGGTCCTCCTGGGCGACTACCTGATCCTCGGCATTCTCGCCCTGGCGCACTCGGCCTTCACGCTCGGTGATCCGGGGGAGCGGCGGCAGGCCTTTCACGTCCTGGTGGGGACGATTCTCGGCACGACCCCCTTCGTGCTGCTCGGTGTCGTCTTCCCCTCCCTGTTCAACAACGACGACTACGTCTTCTACGGGATCGTGCCGATGATCCTGATCCCGCTGACCTTCGCCTACGCGATCGTGCGCTTCCAGATGATGAACATCCGCCTCGTCGTGAAGCGGACCTTTCTCTACGCCGGGACGACGGCAATTCTCTTCGGCCTCTACATCGCTGCGATCGCGACAGCCAACGCCCTGTTCGCCCGGAGGCTGTCGGCCTCGCCGGTCTTCAACTTCGGTTTCTTCCTCGTCGTCGTGCCGCTCTTCGAGCTCCTGCGACGCCGCCTCCAGACTCCACTCGACAAGCTCTTCTTCCGCGAGAAATTCGACTACCAGGCGGCGTTGCTCGAGATGAGCGAGGCGATCACCGGCGAGCTCGACCTGGGCAAGATCACCGACTACCTGACGGCAAGCGTCGCGGCCACGATGCGTCTGGAGAAGGCCTCGATCTGGCTGCGGGATCGGGACGGGTTTCTCGAGCGGCGGGGGCGCCGGGACGACCGGGTCTCGCCCGAAGCCGGAGTGCGGAGTCTGCTGCGGCGGGAAGGCAGGCCCGTGGCCCTGGAGGAGCTCTCCCTTGCTTTCGCCGATCCGGAGAGCCGGGACTTCCGGGAGCGTCTGGAAGCGGAAGGTTTTCGCCTCGTGGTTCCGCTGGTCTACCGGGAACGCCTGATGGGTGTGCTGGCTCTGAAGGAAAAACTCTCCGGGGAGCGGTTTGATCGCGAGGATCGCGCCCTGCTTTCGACTCTCGCGAACCAGGCAGCGCTCGCGATCGAGACGGCGCTGTTGCACGACGAGATGACACGGCAGGCGGAGTTCCGGCGAGACCTGGAGATCGCGCGCGACATCCAGGCCAGCCTGTTGCCGCGCTCCGTGCCCCTCGTGCCGGGCTTCACTCTTCTGGGCGGCAGCCTCCCGGCCAAGGTCGTCGGTGGCGACTTCTACGACTTCATTCCTTTCGAGGACAAGTGTCTGGGCGTCGTGATCGGGGACGTTTCGGGAAAATCCGTGCCAGCCTCGCTCCTGATGGTCGCCTCCAAGGAGATCGTCTACTCCCGGGCCCTGACGACGCGCGACCCGGGCCTCCTGTTCCAGGAATCCAACCGCCGCATCTACTCGATCAAGCGGAGGATGTTCGTCTCGCTCGGCTACTTCGTGCTGGATCCCGAGGCCATGAGCCTTCGCTACGCGATCGGCGGACAACCGCTTCCCATCCTTCTGCGGTCGGGAGACGGGGGTCCCCGGGCCCTGGATCCTCCCGAGCACCGGCTTCCGCTGGGGGCGTTCCGGGAGGTCCCCTACGACACGCGGGAGATTTACTTGAAGCGCGGCGACCTGATCTTCTTCTACACCGACGGCTTTTCCGAGGCCATGGACGAGGGGATGAACCCCTTCGGCGAGGAGAGGCTGATGCAATCTCTGGCCGCCCGGAAGGAGGAGAGCCTGGAAGACCTCGCCAACGGGATCCTGGCCGACATCCGCCGGCACGTGGGAGGTGCGGATCAATACGACGACATGACGTTCCTGTTCCTGAGGGTGAATGAGACCTAAAAAGGGCGGCCTGCCTGAAACCCGGGAGCCTTCCGGCCGTATCATGAGACAGATGAGTGCGAAGTCCCGGCGGGCCGTCGCGGTCGTCGCGGTTCTTTTCCTGCTCGTGGCGGGCGGGCTGGCCGCCGTGTACCTGACCAATCGACGGGAGGTGACGACGTCATCCGCCGCGGCCTACGCGGCGTACCGCGAAGGGGTCGAGAACAACCAGAGGTTCTACCGCAAGGAGGCACAGGTTGCCTTCGCGCGGGCGCTCGCACTCGACCCCAATTTCGCCATGGCGATGCTCCGGCTGGCCGGCCTGAGCAACTCCGATCAGAGAACCTCCCTGGTCGAGCGGGCCCGCCGGCTGCGCGGCCGGCTGACCGACCGGGAGCGTCTCTTCGTGGACATGGCCTACGCCGAGGTTCAGGGCAAAACCGAGGAGCGCAACAAACTCGCGCGGGCGATCTTCGACAAGTACCCGGACGATGTCGATGCCGCCATGATTCTGTGCAACATCGAAATGAGCCAGGGGCGCGCCGAGCGGGCTCTCGAGATCTATTCGGGGCTGCTCGCGCGAGATCCCAACAACGCTGCCGTGTACAACTCGATCGGCTATTACCACGCGTGGCGCGGGGATTACGACAGGGCGATCGAGAACCTGAGGAAATACCAGTTCATGGCCCCCGACCAGGCGAATCCCTACGACAGCCTCGGGGAGGTTCAGGCCTATTCCGGCCACTACGACGAGGCGATCGCGAATCTGAACCGGGCCCTCGCCCTGAAACCGGATTTTTTCGAGTCCTCCTTCCATCTCGGCGTCGCCTACGAGGGGAAGGGGGACTCTGTGAAGGCGGTTTCTTACTACGAGACTGCGGCCCGGGAGGCCGTGACCGATGGCCGCCGAATGGATCTGCTTGGCATCGCGCTGCGCGGGGCCCTCTTCGCCGGCGACCGGGAAGCGACCCGGGAGGTCGCCCAGCGCATTGCCGACCTGCCGAAGGGAAAGAACAGCGAGATTCTTCGATCTTTCGCCGATGTGGCTCTCGATCTCGCAGAGGGGCGGGATGCCGAGGCGGAGCGCCGCCTGACGGAAATCAAGCCCAAGCTCCTCGCTGCCTATGAGAAGGAAGCCAAGGGGAGCCAGCGCAAGCCCCACTTCTCCGGATGGAACGCCCTGATGGCGCGCATAAAGGAAAAGCAGGGGAAGCTCGACGAGGCAATCGTCTTCTATGAGGCCAACGCGAATCCCCCCAACGCCTGGGACAGCTTCGAGGGTCGCCGCTGGGTCTTCGAGGCGCGGGCTCACCTGGCAGAGCTCCTCGCGCGCAAGGGAGACCTCGACAGAGCCGAGAAGCTCCTCGCGGAGAACAAGAAATGGAACCCGAGCTGGGCCCCGACGAGGTCGGCCGAGCTCGTGGTCGAACAGTTGCGCCGCGAAAAGGTGCTGGCCGCCTCCGCGGGCCCGACGACTCAGCATTAGGTGACTCTCCGGGGATCCGTCGTGCTACGCCCCGGTCGCGGCGCGAGGAGTCTCCTGGAGGGGAGGAGCCTCGCGCCGCGGGAGCGGAGCGCGGGTAGGGACCAGGCGAGCGGTCGAGGCCGCATCCGGCCGAGCCGCTCGCCGGTGCGCCTAAGGGCGCAGGTCCCGGACCGCGCGGAGCGACGGTGATGGATCGCGACTTCCAGACTCAGCACAAGCTCCTCCTCCTCGAGACGCTCTACGACGCCGGCCTGTCTCTCGGGTCGCTTCCGGACGAAGAAGCCCTGGTCGAAGACGTGCTCGGCCGCGCCGTCGGCGTCCTCGACGCCTCCCGCGGGTATCTCGCGACCTTCGGCGAAGGAGGCGCGCGCCGGGCCGAGGCCCGCGTCGGCTTCCCGCGCCGCCCGTCCGAGTCCGTCGTCGCGGAGGACGAATTCCTGCGGGATCTTCTTACCGCCGAGACCGCGCTTGCCCGCGAGAACTTTCGGTTTCTCCGCACGGCTGTCTCCGCCGCGATCGGGGTTCCCATCCGGGGAGGCGGGCGGACGGTCGGGGTTCTGGTGCTGGCGGACAAGGAGCAGCGCCGCGGGGGCGAGACCGCGTTCGAGCAGGAGGACGCGCGCTTCCTGACCTCGCTCGCCGGTCTCTGCGGTATGGCGATCGAGAACCGCCGGCACCTGGAACGACTGACGCGCGAGCGAGAGCGCCTGGAGGAGGAGAACCGCAGACTCCTGGATGAGACCGGCCGCGTGGCGGCGGGCCGCCTCTTCGTGGGCGATTCTCCTGCGGTGCGCCGCGTGCTCGATCTGGTCGGCCGCGTCGCTCCTTCGAGGACGTCGGTTCTGATCACCGGCGAGAGCGGAACGGGCAAGGAGCTGGTCGCCCGGATGATCCACGCGCGCAGTGACCGCGCCGACAAGCCCTTCGTCGCGATCAACTGCGCCGCGCTGCCCGAGTCGCTGCTGGAGTCCGAGCTCTTCGGCATCGAGCGCGGCGTCGCGACGGGCGTCGAGGCGCGGTCCGGCCGGTTCGAGACCGCCAGCGGCGGGACCCTGTTCCTGGACGAGGTCGGCGACATGCCGCTGGCTCTCCAGGCCAAGCTCCTGCGTGTCCTGCAGGAGAGGGAGATCGAGCGCGTCGGGGGAAGGAAACGCATCCCGATCGACGTGCGCGTCCTCGCGGCCACCAACGCGCGGCTGACGGAGAAGATCGTGCGCGGGGAATTCCGCGAGGACCTCTACTACCGGTTGCGTGTGGTCGAGATCGCGCTTCCGCCGCTGCGTGACCGCAGGGAGGACATCCCGAAGCTCGCGCGCCATTTTCTCGAGCGGTTCGCAGCGCGGGAGGGGCGGGAAGTCCCGACGATCGACCGCGACGCGTTCGCGGCCCTGCTCGCGCACGACTTCGCAGGCAACATCCGGGAGCTCGAGAACCTGCTGGAGGGAGCCGCCTCGCTCTGCCGCGGCGGAGTGATCCGGCGGGAGGACCTCCAGTGGCTCCCATTGCGGGTTCCCGGGAAGCTCGAGGCCTCTTCCGGGATGGAACAAGCCGAAGTGCCGAACCTCCGAGCCCTGGAAGAGCGACACATCCGATCGGTCCTGAAGATGGCGGGCGGCAACAAGAGTCGAGCCGCGAGATTGCTCGGCATCAGCCGTCGCACTCTCTACCGCAAGAAGACATTGGGACGATAAGTCGCAGTATAATAAAGTCACACTTACGCTCGTAAGTCTTTAATATAAAGTTGTTAGCTATACGATAGCGTTTATAAAGTACGGGATATGTGTCGAATTGACGCTATACTCTCTATAATTTGGTCGGCCGTCCTCTCCCCGCAAGCCTCTTTGGCACAAAGGGTTATCTCTTGCGTGCCGCGCCTGCGATCTGTGGCAGAGGACTTGCGCTTCCTTCTCGCGAACGAACATGAAAAGAGTGCATGCCCTGACGCTCGGCCTCTCGCAAGCGCCCTCCCTGGGGTGGCCGCTTCTCTTTGCCGAGATCGCCGCCGCGGCGCTTCTCTTTTCCTCCGGCCGGGTGCCCGCAGGCGTGGTCGCCGCGCTGCAGCTCTTCCTGCGGTTTTAGGCCGGTTCCTCATGTCAGGGCTGCCCCTTCTTCGCGTTTCTCGCGTCACGTGTGCCGGGATGAGGGCCGCGCACCGCGACGGAGTATTCTCTCCGCCGCGATCCGGCTTAGGCGACCAGGAAAGCGGAGGCGGCGGAAGCGACTGATGGCACGACGCGAATCGGCCCGAATGAGCCTCGACGCGACAGGCGCTCGCGAGATCTCCATGGTGATCCCGGTGGCGCCCGACATGGAGATCGTCGCGACCGCCCAGGCAGCAGCCGTCGGCGAATTCATTGAGATGCCCCGCGATAAGATCGATGAGGTCAAGCTCGCTCTGGTGGAGGCCTGTATCAACGCGTTCGAGCACGCGCATGCCCGGGACGACCGCGTCCACCTGACGTTTCGGGTAGGACGGGAAGACGCCCGGGAATTTCTGGAGGTGGAAGTCCTGGACCGGGGAAGGGGTTTTGACCAGACGTCCGTCGAGATGCCGTCCGCGGAGAAGACCTTTTCCGGGCGCCAGAAGCGAGGATGGGGGTTGCAGATCATTCGCAGCCTGATGGACTCTGTGGCCATCTCGTCCGGCGAAGGGGGGACGCGAATCCTCATGAGGAAATACAAGTGAGCGAAGTTTGCAGGGTTACGGCCGAGCGGCGCGGAGACGTGGCGATTCTCTCAACCGACGGATACATCAACAATCAGGGGGGAGAGGAAATCGCGCGGCAGGCGTACTCGCAGCTGGAGTCGGGCGCTCGCGCTCTCGTCTTGAACCTGGAGAGGACCCGCATCGTCAACTCGATCGGCATCTCCATCCTGATCGAGGTGCTCGAGAAAGTCATGGACCGGAGCGGCAGGCTCGCCTTCTGCGGCCTGACGCCGACTATCGACAAGACCTTCCGGATCATGGGTCTGGCCCAGTACGCAGCGATCTATCCGACGGAGGCCGAAGCCGTGCGGGTTCTTTCCTCTCCGTGACGGACGCCGCGTGACAGACGCCTCGGCCGTCTCCGCATCGCGGCTCGTACAACTGTGGAAGGCGCTCGAGGAGCCTCTTCAAAATCCTGACCGGCCGTTGCCCGTCCGACTGGCGCAAGCCGCGGTCGTTTGGAGCGGCGCGCGCAGCGGGGCCCTCTACTTACGAGACAAAGACGCGTGGATCCGCGCGGCGGTGGCGGGAGTCTCCGAATTGGAAGCCCTCGATCTGCCCGAAACCTGTCCCGCCATCCCGACGCATCACAAGGGAGCTTTCTGGGTGCCGCTCTCGGCCGAAGGAGAGGTCCACGGACACCTGGGACTCCACGGGGTCGAACCCGAAGAATCCGCCGAGCTCGGAGCGTTTCTCGGGTTCGTTCTGGGCGGGCTGCTTGGCGCGTACCGTCTTTCGCGTCTGGTGAAGGAAGCGGATTTCGAAGTCCGCACGCGCCTGGTCGAGCTCGAATCCCTCTACGACCTGGGCTTGTCCCTGTCGGGACAGCTGGACATCGCGTCGCTCGGAGACGAAGTCCTCTTCCGCTCCATCTCCTTGACCGACGCGGGCAAGGGTACGCTCGTCCTCTTTCACGAGGATGGAAGGGTCCTGCTCGAGCGAAACCTCGGCGGACAGTTTCTGCCGGCGCAGGAGTTCGCGTCCTGGAACCTGCCCGAAGGCGAGGCCGTGATCAACAACGCGGCCGCGGCGGTCCCGACGGCTGGCGTGCATCTGATGTCCTGCCAGAAGTGCCTGGTCGTGCCGATCTCGGTCTCGGGGCGGAGGCTCGGCGTGCTGGCCGTGGCGGACAAGGAATCGCGCGATGGGGGAGTCCTCGACTTCACCGCGTCCGACGCGCGCCTTCTCTCGCTCTTCGCCAACCAGGCCGCGGCGGCGGTCGAGACGGCGCGCCTCCACCGGGCCGCTATCGAGAGCGAGAGGATCGAGCGGGAGATGGAGCTCGCGGCGGCGATCCAGCGGGAGATCCTTCCGCACTCGCTGCCCGAAGTCTCGGGCGTGGAGCTCGCCGCAGCGAACCTGCCGACCCGCCACGTCGGCGGCGACTACTACGATCTCTTCCCGCTCTCGCGCGGCCGCCTGGGCTTCCTCGTGGCGGATGTCTCCGGCAAGGGAGTGCCGGCGGCGCTGCTAGTTTCGACCGTGCATGCGGCGGTGCACCTGCAGATCGACGAGGCCAGGACCGTCGTGGATCTGGTGTCGCGCATCGACCGGCACCTGCGGCGCTACGCGGCGACGCGCAAGTTCCTCACTATCTTCTTCGGACTCTTCGAGCCGGACAGCGGTCTGCTGACCTACGTCTCGGCGGGGCACAACCCTGCGCTCCTCCTTCGTCGGTCCGGACTGATGGCACGTTTGAATTCCACGGGGGTGCCCGTCGGCATGTTCCCCGACGCCTCCTGGAGGCAGGAGACGGCCACGCTCGCGCCCCGAGACCTGCTCTGCGTTTACACGGACGGCTTGACGGAGGCGGTCAACGTTCAGGAGGAGGAGTTCGGTCTGGAGCGTCTCTCGAAGCTCATCGCGGGAGGGCGGGAAACGCCTTTGAAAGAACTGTGCGACCACGTGCTCGCGAAGGTAGCTGATTTCGCGACCGACATGCCCCAGTACGACGATCAGACCCTGCTGCTGCTGCGCCGACGCGAGTCGTGAGAGGCGGACCGGGACGGATCGGTCGTCTCGCCGCTCACGGCTGACGGGTTAAGATTCGCGGGTGTCTTTGTTCTGCGGCCTAATTCTGTCTCTGCTTTCCGCGTCAATGCCTTCCAGCTCCGATCCGGGTCTGATCCTCGAGGGGGCGATGGTCTACGTCTCCGCCGATTCCCGGCCGCAGAAGCGCGACATCCTCGTGCGGGACGGGAAGATCGCCTTCGTCGGCGACGGGGCCCGCGCCCGGCGGATGGCTCCCGGCGCGGCGCGCGTGGATCTGGCCGGGAGCTTCGTCTTCCCCGGCTGGGCCGACGCGCACGGTCATCTGGCAGGTCTCGGGCAGTCCCTGGAGGTTGCGGATCTGCGCGACGCGGCCAGTGCTGGCGAAGCGGCCCGGCGAATCGAGGCCGCCGCTGCCGGCCTGCCCGCGGGAAACTGGGCGCAGGGGAGAGGCTGGGACCAGAACCGCTGGCCCGGACAGAGGTTCCCTGACGCCCGCGAGCTGGACGTTATCCTTCCGGACCGCCCCGTGGTCGCGCGCCGCGTCGACGGGCATGCCGTGTGGGTCAACTCGGCCGCGCTCAAAGCTGCTTCGGTCGGCGCCGCGACGAGAGATCCGGAGGGCGGACGGATCGTGCGGCGCGCGGACGGATCTCCCTCCGGCGTTCTCGTCGATCGCGCTGTGGATCTCGTTCAATCGGTCATGCCCCGCGCTTCGCTCGCGGATTTCGAGCGGCAGATCCTGGCGGCGGCAAAGGCCTGCGCGAAGGTCGGCCTTACCGAGGTTCAGGACGCCTCCCATTACGCGCCGGAGGAAATCGCGACGCTCGGCAGGCTCGCCGACGCGGGTGTGCTCCCCATCCGCCTCTACGCCACGGTCTCGAACGAGGCCAACGACCTGGCCGGGTTCTTCGCGAGAGGCCAGCGCATCGGAGGAGGGAGCGATTTCCTGACCGTGCGAGCGATCAAGGTCCTGGCCGACGGGGCGCTCGGCAGCCGCGGCGCTGCGCTCCTTTCGGATTATTCGGACGATCCGGGCAATCGAGGACTCCTCGTCACCTCCCCCGACCGCGTCAACGAGATCGCCCGCGACGCCCGGCAGCACGGCTGGCAGCTCTGGATCCACGCTATCGGAGACCGCGGCAACCGCCTGGCGCTGGACGCCTTCGCCAAGGCCGCGATCGCATTGCCCGACGCGCCTGCCGGAGCCCGGCGCCCGCGCATCGAGCACGCCCAGGTCCTCGCACTGGACGACATCCCGCGATTCGCCAGAGAAGGAGTCATCGCCTCGGTTCAACCGACCCATGCCACCTCCGACATGCCGTGGGCGCAGCAACGCGTGGGCTCCGAGCGCATCGTGGGCGCGTACGCATGGCGGCAACTCAAGAACTCCGGGGCAAGGCTCGCCGGCGGCAGCGATTTCCCGGTGGAATCCGAGAACCCTCTGCGCGGGTTCTATGCTGCCGTGACGCGGCAGGACCTCGAGGGCAAGCCGCCCGGCGGCTGGCGTCCGCAGGAAAGGCTGACGCGAAAAGAGGCGCTCGCGCTCTTCACGTCCGGCGCCGCCTACGCGGCCTTCGAGGAGGATCGGCGGGGAAGGATCGCCCCGGGGTTCGAGGCGGACCTGACGGTGTTCGCGCGCGATCCGATGGTCACACCCGAAGGGGAGATTCCGCGGGTCCCGGTCGTCTTGACGCTCGTCGGGGGCAAGGTCGCCTACGGCCAGGGGCTGGCGGCGGGGAAGGTGCCTTGAATCGGGCGAGCGGCGTCGCGTTATCCTTCCTTCTCGCGCCCCTGCTGGCATTCGCCTGTAACGACCAGAGAGCCTCTGTCCGCAATGTGACTCCGGTGACGCGGGACGATGAAGCCGAGCGGCGCGCGCGGATGGTGGAGACACAGATCGTCGCGCGCGGCGTGCGCGACCCGCGTGTCTTGGCCGCAATGCGAGAAGTGCCGCGGCACCTTTTCGTGGATTCCTCGCAGAGGGAGCAAGCGTACGGAGACCATCCGCTGCCGATCGCCGGAAATCAGACGATCTCCCAGCCGTTCATCGTCGCCCTGATGACGGAACTCGCCGAGATCACGCCGCAGGAGAAGGTCCTGGAGATTGGCACGGGCTCGGGTTATCAGAGCGCCGTTCTCTCTCGGCTGGCCAAAGAGGTCTACTCGATCGAGATCGTTCCCGAGCTCGCGCGCGAGTCGGCAGAGCGCCTCCGGCGGCTCGGTTACACCAACGTCACCGTCAAGGAGGGCGACGGCTATCGGGGATGGAGCGAGCACGCTCCCTTCGACGGGATCATCGTGACGGCTGCGCCCGACCGGATCCCGCAGCCGCTCCTGGACCAGCTCGCGCCGGGAGGCCGCATGGTCATCCCCGTCGGGAGCTTCTTCCAGGAATTGAAGGTCCTCTCGAAAGACAAGAACGGCAAGATCACCGAGAAGGACATCTTGCCGGTGCGCTTCGTGCCCTTTACCGGGGAGATCCAGAAGACCCCGCCCGCACCGGAGTGAGGCGGCCCGTAACCGATCCCACCGCCGCCGGTCTCCCGGGTGCCGCGGAGGCGGATCCCGCGCGGACGTCCCCGCTCGTCCGCACATTCCGCGCGTTCACCTATCGCGACTACCGGCTGCTCTGGGCGGGAGCCTTCACCTCGAGCGTCGGGACCTGGATGCAGGAGGTCGCGCAGAACTGGCTGATCCTGACGATGACCGGGTCCGCCTTTCTCCTGGGACTCGACGCATTTCTGGGCGACGCGCCGTTTCTCGCCTTCTCCCTCTTCGGCGGAGTGCTTGCCGACCGCCTGGACCGGCGGCGGATCCTGCTCTCCTCTCAGATCGTACAGCTCTCCTCGGCGTTCCTGCTGGCGGCGTTGATCTGGGGAAACGCCATCCATGTCTGGATCATCCTGACACTCTCCTTCGTCGTGGGTCTTGCGCAGTCCTTCGGCGGTCCGGCCTACCAGGCCCTGGTTCCGACGCTCGTGGACAGGAAAGACCTGGGAAACGCCGTGGCGTTGAACTCCATCCAGTTCAACCTGGCTCGCGTCATCGGACCGGTGCTCGCGGGCATCGCGTTCTACAAGCTCGGCGCGGCGGCCTGTTTCGGTTTGAACGGACTCTCGTTCCTGGCCGTAATCGTTGCGCTGCTCGCCTTGAAGCGTGGGGCTCTAGATAAGGGAATGGCCAGGCCCGAGCCGATGATGGAAAGCCTGAAGACCGGACTCCGGGCCGCACGGGATGCCAAACCCCTGCGGGGACTCATCGTGCTCGCCTTCGTGGGGAGTTTCTGCGCGATGCCACTGGTGACGTTTCTGCCCGTCTTCGCGCGCGAGGTCTTCCACAGGGACGCCAAGGGATACAGCGGCCTGCTTGCCGCGTTCGGTGTCGGGGCCGTCGTGGGAGCGATCGCGATCGCCGGGTTCGGCCACGTGCGGCGCAAGGGCGTTCTCGCGGTCGCGATGCAGATGACCTTCGGGGCGCTCATGGTGGCCTTTGCCGTCTCGCGCAACCTCGTTGTGTCGTACGCGCTCCTGTTCGCCGCGGGAGCGGCGCTCATGGTCGTCTTCGCGATGTTCATGACGCTCGTGCAGTCCAACGTCGAAGACCGCCTGCGCGGGCGCATCGTGTCCGTCTACTCCCTCGCCTTTCGCGGCGCGATGCCCCTGGGCAACCTGACCGCCGGGTTCCTCGCGGCGCTTCTCAAGGCGCCGCTCGTCCTCGTCATGGACGGCCTCGTGCTCGTCATCGTCGGCACGGTCGTCCTCCTGCGTCACAGCAAGTCCGGCGTCACGTCGCTCTAGGCCGTCGCTCCGCGCCTGCGCGGGAACTGCGCCCTTCGGGCGCACCGGCGAGCGGCTCGGCCGGATGCGGCCTCGATCGCTCGTCTGATCCCGCGCAGGCGCTCCGCTCCCGCGGCGCGCGCCTCCTCCCTCGGTTACTTCGGGAGACTTCGCGCGCCGCGACCGGGGCCGGAAATACTTGGGATCTGCGCCCTTCGGGCGCACCGACGAGCGACTTGGCCGGATGCGGCCTCGATCGCTCGTCTGATCCCGCGCAAGCGCTCCGCTCCCGCGGCGCGCGTTCCCTCGGTTACTTCGAGAGACTCCGCGCGCCGCGACCGGGGCCGGAAATACAATTACCGAATGACCGCCGCCACGATCGCCTACCAGGGGGTTCCCGGAGCCTTCAGCGAACAGGCCGCCCGGGGCTTCGTCGAGGACGCCGAGCCTCTCGCCTGTCGCCGCTTCGAGGATCTCTTCGACGCTGTCTCGTCGGGTCGCGCCCGTTGGGGCGCCGTGCCGATCGAGAATAGCCTCGCAGGATCTGTTCATGCCTGCTACGACCTGCTGGCGAAGCACACGGTCACCGTGACGGCGGAAGCAGTTTTGCGCATCTCCCACGCGCTCATCGCGCCGCGGCGAGTCCCGCTCGAAGAGATCCGCCGCGTGCTCTCCCATCCGATGGCTCTGCTCCAATGCGAGCGGTTTTTTCAGGAGAACCCGGGGATCGAAGCGGTAGCGGTGCACGACACGGCAGCCGCCGCGCAGGAAGTGATCAGCGGTGGCCGGAGCGACACCGCGGCCATCGCCAGTCTCCGCGCTGCCGAGGTCTACGGAGGCGTCGTGCTCGCGGAAAAACTCGAGGACGACCCGATGAACTTCACCCGGTTCCTCCTGATTACCCGGCCGGAGGAGCGCCCGGCAGGCGTGAACAGCGATTCGCGTCCGCTCAAGACTTCTCTCCTCTTTCGGGTGCAGAACCGACCCGCCGCCCTCTTCGAGGGACTCCGCCCTTTCGCGCTCCGCGGCATCAACATGACCAAGATCGAGAGCCGCCCCGTGCGGGGCTCGCGCTTCGAGTACCTCTTCTATCTTGACGCCGTCGCCCCGCCGGGACGCGAGAAGGACCTGGACAGCGCCGTCGAGGCGCTCGCGCGCTGCTCGACGGACCTGCGCCGGCTCGGAACCTACCCGGCCGCCGAGACAGCGCTCAGCGGTTAGACTTGCCTCCCGCTCGCGCCGGGAGCGTCGAGCCGCGGAGGGGAAATGAAGGCAGGAGCGGAATCCGTTCCAGGCAAGCTCGGACAGCAGGAGCTCACGCGGCTTGTCGAGGCGGGCGAAACCGAGACCGTTCTGGCCGCCTTCCCGGATTTCTACGGGCGTCTCCTGGGCAAGCGGTTCGTTGGCCGTTTCTTCGTCGAGAACGTGGCGGCCCATGGTCTGCACGCGTGCGATTACCTGCTTGCCTGCGACATGGAGATGGATCCTGTCCCGGGCTACGACTTCGCGAGCTGGGAGGAGGGCTACGGCGACTTCCGATGCGTCCCCGACTGGAAGACGTTGCGCCGCGCGGCCTGGCTCGAGAAGACGGCGATCGTGCTCTGCGACGTCGTCGGCGAGCCGGATGGCAAGCCGGTCGAGGTCGCGCCGCGGCGAGTCCTCGCGCGCCAGGTCGACCGCGCGCGGGCAATGGGATTCGAGGCGCGGGCGGGCTCGGAGCTGGAGATGTACGTCTTCCGCGAGACGTACGACTCCGCGCGCCGGAAACGTTTCCAGGATCTCGAAACGTTCGGTAGCTACATCGAGGACTACCACATCCTGCAGGGGACGAGGGAGGAGCCCCTCGTCGGAGCGATCGTACGCGGCCTCGCAGCGAGCGGCGTGCCGATGGAGGGCTCCAAGGGGGAGTGGGGGCCGGGTCAGCAGGAGTTGAACGTCCGATACAGCGATCTCCTCGAGCAGGCCGACAGGAATGTCCTGACCAAGCACGCGGCCAAGGAGATCGCCGACCGTCAGAACCTCGCCGTGACGTTCATGGCGAAGTGGAACGAGAAACTCGCGGGAAGCTCCCTGCACCAGCACCTCTCCCTCTGGGACGCCGCCGGGATGGAGAATCTCTTCGCCGGCACGACGGCGCTCGGCCCGATTGCCGGGAGCGATCTCTTCCGCTGGTTTCTCGGAGGCTGGATGGCCCATGCGGAAGAACTGGCTGCCCTCGCGGCTCCCTCGGTCAACTCCTACAAGCGTTTCCAGAGCGCGTCTTTCGCTCCCACGGCCATCGCCTGGAGCCACGACAACCGGACATCGGGTTTCCGTGTGGTGGGACAGGGTCCCTCGCTGCGGATCGAGTGCCGCATCCCGGGCGCCGACGCGAACCCGTATCTGGCCTACGCCGCCGCTCTCGCCGCGGGGCTGGACGGGATTTCGCTCCGCACGGAGCCGCCGCCCATCTTCCGGGGGGACGCCTACGCGGCCAAGGCGCTCCCGCGGGTTCCGCAGAGCCTGCGAGACGCGACGGACCGGTTCGCGTCGAGCACCTTTGCGCGTGAGACATTCGGCGAGGAGTTCGTGAACCACTACGTCCATTTCCTTCGCACCGAGCAGAGAAAGTTCGACGAGGCGGTGACGGACTGGGAGAAGGCGCGCTTCTTCGAGAGAGGCTAAGACGATGCGTCTGAGAGACAAGGTCGCGCTGATCACCGGAGCGGGGAGCGGCATCGGACGGGAGGCCGCGCTCCTCTTCGCCCGGGAGGGGGCGAGCGTCGTCGTCGCGGACGTGGCGGATGCCGGCGGACGCGAAACGGTCGAGCAGATCGGGTCCGCGGGAGGCAAGGCGCGCTTCGTCCACGCCGACGTGTCGCGCGCGGAGGAGGTCCGCGCCATGGTCGAGGCGGCCGAAAAGAGCTACGGATACTTGAATGTCCTCTTCAACAACGCCGGCATCTTTCCCGCCGCGGACGGAGGAGTCCTGGAGACGGATGAGGAGACGTGGGATCTGGTGATGCGCGTGAATCTCAAGGGGGTCTTCCTCGGATGCAAGTACGGCATCCCCGCGTTGCTTCGGGCCGGCGGCGGCAGCGTGGTCAACACGGCCTCCTTCGTCGCGCTCATGGGGGCGGCCACGCCTCAGATCGCGTACACGGCCAGTAAGGGAGGGGTTCTTTCATTGACCCGCGAGACCGCCGTCGAGTTTGCCCGCCGGGGGATTCGCGTCAACGCCCTCTGCCCCGGTCCCGTGGACACGCCGCTCATGGCTGAGCTCCTCGGCGACCCCGCGCGCCGCGCGCGCCGGATGGTCCACATCCCCTTCGGGCGGCTGGCCCGCGCCTCCGAAGTGGCGCAGGCCGCGCTCTTTCTCGCCTCCGATGAGTCCTCCTACGTCAACGGCGCGGCCCTGACCGTGGACGGCGGCATCACCGTCGCTTACACCACCCCGGAATGAGAAGTCCTTTGTCGTGAGCCGTGAGCCGTGAGCCGGAGATCGGAGTAAGGACGGACAGGCCTCGACTTACGGTTTACGGCTAACGGCTCACGAGGGCTCCATGACCAGCCAAGACGAGGTCCTCCGCCGGGACGCGGAGGACCTCGCGCGCCTGGGTTACGCGCAGCAACTCTTCCGCGAGATGGGCGGCTTCTCCAACTTCGCTGTCAGCTTCTCGATCATCTCGGTCCTGACCGGCGCCGTTCTCCTCTACGGATACGGCTTGAAATTCGCCGGCCCGATCGTCAACACGGTCGGATGGCCCGTCGTCTCGGTGTTCACGCTGGCGATCGCGGCCTCGATGGCGGAGCTGGCTTCCGCCTATCCGACGGCCGGAGGCCTCTACTTCTGGGCTTTCCGCCTGGGCGGACGGGGATGGGCCTGGACGACGGCCTGGCTGAACATGGTGGGCCAGGTCACGATCACCGCGGGCATCAACGTCGCCGCCGCGATCTATTTTATCGGGGCGGCCACGCGGGTCTTTGGCGTGCCGGCGGACATGCGGGTGCCGGTCTTCGGATCGCTCACGAGCTGGAGCTTCCAGCTCTTCGTGATGGTCCTTCTCATGGTCCCGCAGGTCGTCGTCAACATCTTCGGCGTGCGGCTGACGGCGCGCTTGAACGACCTCTCCGTCTACTGGCACATCGCCGGCGGCGCCGTCATCGTCCTCCTCCTCGTGCTGTTCGGCAGATACCACAACGACCTCGCCTTTCTCTTCCGGTTCGTCAACACGGTCAACCCCCTCGACGCCTCCTCCGCTGACCTGGGTGGCCGGGTCGCGCCGGCCCTGGTCTTCGGCGAAACCAGGATCCCGTCGCCGCTCTTCGCCCTGGCGCCGGGCCTGGCGGAGGTCTACCGCGCCGCGCCGTTTGGCCTCGTCTTCGTCCTGGCGCTGCTCCAGGCCCAGTGGACCTACACCGGCTACGACGCTTCGGCCCACATGGCCGAGGAGACGCGGATGGCGCGGCTGAACTCCGCCTGGGGGATCTTCCTCTCGGTCGCGGTCTCGGCCGTTGTCGGTTACGTGCTGCTCGTAGTCCTGACCTGGACGATCCCGCGGGGCGACGTCGCGGCGGTGGCCTCCGATCCCTATCCCGTACTCGCGATCGCCGACGGCAACCTGACGCGCCCGGCGGCGCACCTCGTTGCGATCATCATCGGCGGGGCGATGTGGCTCTGCGGCTCATCCTCGGTCTCGTCGATGGCCCGCATGTGGTTCGCCTTTGCCCGCGACGGCGGCATGCCCGGCTCGCGCTGGATCGCGACGGTCAACGCGCGGACCGGCGCTCCGGTCACCGCGATCGTCGCGACCAGCGCTCTCGCCGTGCTCGTCTCTCTCTACGCCGCGGCCTTCACGGTTCTGACGTCGGCGAGCACGATCACGCTCTACCTCGCGTACGGGATCCCGATCTTCCTGAACATGCGCAACCGTCTCTTCCGGCGCGGGGAATTCGCGACGCGCGGGACCGCTCCCTGGAGCCTCGGACGAAAGGCAACATTCATCAACGTCGTGGCGGTGGCCTGGGTCCTCTTCATCGCCATCGTCTTTGCCCTTCCGCCCAACGAGCTCGTCCTCTGGACGACCCTCCTCTTCGGCCTGTTCCTCGCCGTCTACTGGCGCGCATATGCCCGGCGCCATTTCCGCGGCCCCTCGTCTAGTCCTTAGTCCTCGGGTGCCCGGTCCGCCGCGGCGGGAGTGCGACCTTCTGCCGGGGAGAAAGAGACGGCGGCACGTCGATCACATAAGCCTCGTTGACCGCCGTCACGCCGATTCCCTGATTGGTCGCTCCGCCGGGCAAGTAGATGATGTTGCCGATGGTCGCAGCGTAGATGCCGTGCCGCGCGGTCTGCATCGGGGAAAGCTGCCGCCAGGTGTCGGCCGACGCCTCGTACGCCTCGACCTGGTGGAAGATGCCGTTGGGATCGCTGGCGTTGCCCTCTCCGCCGAAGACATAGAGACAGTCTTCGACGACCGCCCCGGCCGCGCCGGATCGCCCGGTGGGCATCGCGGCCTTCCGGGTCCACGTGTCCGCGGCGGGATCGTAGACCTCCAGGCAGTCCTGGTTTCCCGGTCTTCCTCCCGCGACGTAGAGCTTGCCGCCGATCGCGCCTCCGGCCGTGTGGTTACGCGCGCAGCTCATCGGCGCCAGCGTCGTCCATCGGTTTGCTGCCGGGTCGTAGACCTCGAGCTCGTTTCCGACCATCGTCCCGCCGGTTCCTCCGGCGACGTAGATCTGGCCAGCGATCACGGCTGCCACGGGCGTGCCCCCGTGCACGTAGGCGGAGGAAGCGGCTTCCGTCCAGCGGTCCGCCGTTGGGTCGTAGGCGAAGACTCGGTTGCTGCTGCCGCCTCCCACGTAGAGGCGTCCGCCCACGGAGACGGTCCAGGCGTGGTCCGTCATGACGGGCAGATCGGCACCCACGCTCCAGCTGTTGCCGGACGGGTCGTAGATCGTGTTGGCGTTGGCTCGGCCGGCAAGACCCCCGACGGCGTAGATCCTGCCGCCCAACTCGGCCGCCGCCATCTCTTGTCGGGGCTCGCTCATCGGCGCGAGGCTCACCCACGTCCCGGCGGGGCACTCCGCTCCGAGCGGCCGCCGCCCGAGGCAGAGGACGAGAACCGCTGCCGCTCGCAAGACCGCCGTCCTGATCACAGTCTCAATCCCAGCTGCAGAAACTCTGCCACTCCGAGACAAGCTCCCAGATCCTATAAAGCGGTCCCGTGAAGGGGACGCGTTGGGACCAGTAAAGTCAGCCTCCTGGGGTACCAGTCGAGGTGGCCCCATGGTGGGGCGCCTCAAACGACAGGAGGCTGACATAGAGAGTTGTGGCATTGACTTGGCTGTTCGGTCAAGGGTGATTTGCGTAATGAGAGATGGCGGCGTGATCGTGACGGAGTGGGAAGTACCGACGGAGGAAGAGGGGCTGCATGCGACGGTGGCCGGGCGGGCTCGCCGACCGGATCGGCATCCCGCAGCAGACCGTCACCTACTACGAGGTCCACGGAGTTTCCCCGCCGCCCGGACTGCTCGTAAAGATCGCCGATGCCCTGGACGTCACGACCGACGAGCTGCTCGGACGAGAGGCCACGCGCAAAGCGATACCCTCGCCGGACAGCCTTCGCCGACGGCGACGGCTCAAGCGAATCGAGGCGCTGCCCTCCCACAACCAGAAAGCCGTCCTCAAGATGATCGACGCCCTGGCCGACAAGGCGTCGAAGCGGAAGAGCAGCCAATTTTCTCTGCCTGAGGCGCTCGCGGGCGTAACCTAAAGTAGGCTAAACTAATAGCCGGAGGAACTACGATGGCCGTTCAGAAAAGACTCAAGGCGGAGGTTCTGCGTACCTTGCGGTCCGGCCCGACCAGGCCGTCCGTCCTCGTCGGGAAAGTCGTGGAGTCCACCCAGACCTCGAAGCGCGAGGTCAGGGAGGCTCTCCATGTTCTGGTTGATCGCCGCCAGGTTGCGCTGACTTGGCACGGCGAACTTGAGGCCGGCAAAGGCGGCCGGCGCTAGAGACTGAATCTGTCGGTCCGCAAGATCCCGGCTCGGCATGACCGGCGTTACCGTGACAATCCGGAGAAGCAACGCAACCGCTTCCAGCAGGATCGCGACCGGATTCTGTACTCCACCGCTCTGAGGCGTCTTGCCGGCGTGACGCAAGTCGTGAGTGCTGCTGAGGGTCACGTCTTCCACAATCGGCTGACCCACACGCTGGAGGTAGCGCAGCTAGCCAGACGCCTCGCCGAGAAGCTGCGCGCCGAGCAGCGACCACTTGCCGCGGCACTTGGGGGAATTGAGCCGGAGGTGGCTGAGGCGGCCGCACTCGCTCATGACCTGGGGCACCCTCCCTTCGGCCACATTGCCGAAACCCAACTCGATCACATGATCACCCATGACTTGAGGGTCCGCGATGGCTTCGAGGGAAACGCTCAGACGTTTCGCGTGGTGACCAAGCTCTCTGTGCGATATCGCGAGCACCCTGGACAAGATCTGACGCGGGCGACGCTGAACGCGATCCTCAAGTACCCGTGGAAGCGGGGTAGGAATGGATTCAGGCACAAGAAGTACGGTGCGTACTCGTTGGAGGGTACGGACTTCGCCAGGGCGAGGGCCATCCAGCTCCCAGCTGCTCGCTCCGAGAAGTCGGCGGAAGCCGAAATCATGGACTGGGCCGACGACATCGCCTATGCAGTCCACGACGTGGAGGACTTCTACCGTGCCGGCTTCGTCCCCCTCGACAGGCTGATGGATGAGGACGCCGACGAGTTGGAGCTGTTCATCAGCGGGACCTTCGACAGGTGGAAGCTCGAGAAGTTTCGTCCTGTCCGCAAGCACACGGATGCCCAACTCCGGGAGGCGTTCACGAACCTCATGGAGCAGCTCCGCAACACGCAGCGCATCGCCGAGCCGTACACCGGCACTCGCGAACAACGAGCTCGACTCCGGAGCCTTACTTCGCTGCTGATCTCTGGCTACGTGCAGGCCATCCGTCTCCGAAAGCCCGACAAGGCGAACTCGCGCACAGTCGCGATAAAGCCCGAGGCCGAGCGCGAGATCACGATGCTCAAGCAACTCACCTGGTATTACGTCATTCACCGGCCCTCGCTAGCTGCTCAACAACGCGGCCAGGAACGCGTGGTGCATGACCTGTTCAACATCTTCTACGAGGCGACCGAGTCGCTGGCCAGCCGCGACTTGCTCCCCATCGGCGCGCGGCAGTTCCTCGAAGACGCGCTCAAGAGGACACCGGGTCGCCGGCGGCGAGGCCGGAGGGCCCGCCGGCAGAACGTGAAGTCAATTCGTGCGCGTGTGGCCGCAGACGTAGTGTGCAGCCTCAGTGAACAGCAGGCGATCGCGTTGCACCAGCGGTTGACGGGCGTTGACCCTGGGTCTGTGCTGTACGGGATCTTTCCTTAGGTCACGGTGAGTTTTGACGCGTGCTCCCGTGCCCAGCTCTCAGGCGCGCGGACGCGGGCGTACTCGCCCGCGTCGGTGCGCGGTGCCCCGTGCCTTGCGCCGCGCACAGTTCCCGCCGGAGCCGCAGCGGAGGCGGGCCTGTACATAACGCCGGTGCTATGTAAACCCCGAAGGGGCGAGCCCGGGGGGCGTGCTCCTCCCGCCCGCCCCGGTCGGCGGCGCCTTACTCGGCGCGGCCGATTCCCGTCCCCCGGGGCCGCGCTGCGCGCGGCGCTCTCTGCGACCAGCGAGGCAGCGGCGGTGTTCGCCACGGTAAAGCGCGGCGCGGGGCATGCTCCTCCCGTTGCACGCCCCGTGATCGCGCGGATATCGGTCGAGGTGGTTACGCCGCCGCTGCTGATCGTCGCGGGCCTTTCCCGGAACGCTCGGGCGGCGAACTCCCGCCTGCAAGGCCCGCGACGCCGGAAGGGGCCGCCCGGTACTCTCCTCCTCGAGGAGGGACGATCGTGAAGAAAACGGTCTCGTCCAGGAAGGGGAAGTCGAAGCCGAAGCCCAAGAAGAAGCCGATCATGCGACATGACCGGGAAGGCGCCAGAGCGAGGACGAAGCGCAAGCCGACGATGCGCCACGGCCGGGAAGGGTAACTATGGCCGAGCGGAAGGCTTACGGTTCGTGGCTCGTTCTCGACCGTTTGGGCAGCGGCGGCCAAGGTGAGGTTTTTCGGGTCCTCAACACGAGAAAGGTGCCTCTCGACCAGGCCGCAGTACAGCTCGCTCGAGCATGCTTCGAACTCCGTCAGGGGAATACCAGGGGCGCAGACATTTCCAGTTGGTCGGCTGTGGTTCGAGGGGCATTAGATGCGTTCGACGCCGCAAAAGACCCGGCCAATATGGGTGCCCTGAAGGTGCTTGCCCCCGTCGCAGGAGGAGATAGCCACGAGAAGGCAATCGCTCGGTTCCTGAATGAGCTCCGGGCATATTCCGCCGTCGACCACCCAAACGTCTTGAGCCTCATGGACTCGAACGACGTCGAGCACTGGTGCGTTACCAAGTATTTCCCGGCTCGCGAGCTGACATGTCATCAGGAGTCCTTCGCCGGCAAAGCGGAAGCCGCCCTGATGGCATTTCGCGGTCTCGTGAGTGGCGTGGCCGCGCTGCACAACAAGGGCATCGTGCATCGCGATATCAAGCCCGACAACATTTTCGTAGATTCAGCAGGACAGCTGGTTTTAGGCGACGCGGGTCTCGCGTTCTATCTGGAGGAAAACTCAGATCGCCTGACCGAGACTCTTGAGAACGCCGGAAGTCGAGACTGGATGGCTTCCTGGCTGATGGGCCAGCGTAGCGTTATCGAGCCGACTGCAGACATCTTCTCCCTCGGTAAGGTGCTGTGGTGGATGCTCTCAGGCCAGCCCAAGCTGCGGCTCTGGTATCACCGCGAAGAGGACGAGTCCAACCTGGAAAAGCTGTTCCCGGGTGACGACCGCATGCAGCGCATTAACCGACTGCTCGACTGCATCGTTGTGCAGCACGAGGCAAAAATGACGATTAGAACGGCGCGAGATCTCTTGGCGCGGGTCGACGACGAGCTCAAAGCGGTGCGGGATGGAGTTCAGATACTGAAGGACGGCGTCACGCGACATTGTCACGTGTGCGGTGTCGGCACTTACACCAAAGTGAGCCCTGACACGGCGGGCCTCGTCAACTACATGACTACTAAGCCTTTTCTGTGTGGCCACTGCGGTCATGTGCAGTTCTTTAGATTTGTCTCCGGGCCGCCCCCGGCTTGGCAGTCATAGCCGGCTATCCCTTCCGGCGTCCCTGTCCTTGCTGATCCCGGCGCGCGTCGCGCGCCGGGCAAGGCCCGCGCCGCATCAGCATTCCGGCTCGACCCACGACCGATATCCGCACGTCAAGGCGCGTGCAGCGGGGAGCACGCGCCGCGCCGGCTTCAGCCCGGCGGACACCGCCGCTGCCTCCCCGGTTGCCGAGAGCGCCGCGCGGAGTGGCTTCGGGGTTCGGGGCTTGCCCGCACCGAGTACGGCGCCGGCGACCGGGCGGCCGCGGGAGCACGCCGCGCGCCGGCGGGCCCCTCCTCGGACCTCCCGCCGTCACGCGGCGTGCAGGCCCCGCTGTCCGATAACCCGGGGTTATCGGACCCGCCCCTGACCTGGTCCCCGAAGCTCGCCGCTTTGCGGTCTACGTGACCGGCGCTACCGGCACCGGTCACCCGGCGCCGGACCTCCGCGCGTAGCGGGGCACCCAGCACCGGCGCGCCAGCGTGCGCTTTCCCGCACGCCCGCGCGCTCCCGGGCAGGCCACACTCCCGCTAGGAGATGCGGAGAAGTGTCCGGCAGCCCCTACTACTCAGATAGAAGGCACGAGAAGCAAGAAGGTATAGGCGGGAGGAAGGGCCACTTGCGCTCAACCGGCCCCCACGATCAGAAGGGACGGAGTGTCCGGCGGGGCCCTCCTACAAAGGTGAGGACAAAAAGCGAGAAAGCATGGAAGACGTAGAAGCCGAGCCACCGGGGCTCACGCCCCTTGATAGAGCCCGTGCAGCGGCTGCCGCGGGCGACGCCGTCGCAACGATCAAGGCGCTGTACGAGGCCCCGGTTTTCGACGGCTTCGTGCGAAAGATGCGGGCGAAGTGGAGGTTCCTCGGCGGAGACGCAGACCTGGTGGTTTCCGATGCCGTGTACGCCCTGTACAACCAGATCCAGCGAGGGCACAGGGTCGATTCGCTCCCAGGGTTCCTCTGGAAGGTTGGGAACCGTATTGCCTCCCAGCGGTACGACGACCTGCAGATCCGCGAAGAAGCTGAGGGCGCCTACGCGCAACTGCGGGGTATACGTCCTCTCGCGAGAGGACAGCGTCGCGAGGATGCCGCGGAACTCATCGCCCAGCCGGACGATGGCGATGACGACGCTTACCGTGGGCGCCGGGACCGGAAGCGAGCAGAGGCCCTCCGGATCGCTCGGGCGGTCCTGACTCGGCTCGGTCACGTCAACGCGCAACGCGTGATCGCCTACGTCCTGGACGCCGTGGAGGCAGAACGCCCCGATGTCTCCTACCAAGAGATCGCCGACGCGCTCGGTCTGACAACGGAGGCCGTGCGCAAGGCCTGGGGGCGTGGCTTCTCTCGCTTGGAGCGCATCGTCCGAGACGAGGGGTTGGTGCCGACAGACTTCGTGGTTGCTAGCAAAGAGGGGCTGCTGGTTGAAGAGGCTGAGGACTAAGGATGACGAAGGAGGACGTAATGGAAGCCCAGGTGACAGACGAGATCCGCGCGGAGATCCAGGATCTGATCGACGAGGCCTACGCAATCTCGCGCGACGTTGGCCGCGAAGTTGAGGAACTCGTCCGTGAAGGAGTCGAGAACCCGCTGTCGCAGGAGGAAGCCGAAGAACTACTCAAGATTCTCGTGACGACGCTCCGCCAGCGCGCTGAAGCCCGCGGAGACCGTGCGACCGCCGCAGCGCTGAGTGCCGGCCTGGACCAGATCACGCACCGCATCATGCAGGCTCGGGCACGTATACGGAAAGTGAAGAACCGGGCGGCTGCACCTACCCCAGTGGTGCAACTCATCGAGCGGAATGGAGTACCCATCGCGCCAGTGAAGCCTGTCCCGTGGTTCCACGGCATCAAGGTTCCTCTCGACGCCGGTCACATCAAGACGGAAGACATCCAGCTGTGGGACAGGAACGACCGACTCGATATCCACCTCGGTCAGTTCCGCCGCGTCCACGGCCGAGGCCCGACTTCCGAGGAGCTGCTCGAGATCTTGCTGAACAAGGCCAACCTCCCCGGCCTTGAGACCGACAAGGATGAGTTCGAGATCGCCGAGTTGGCACGGAGCATCGCGAACAACGGCGTGCGGAAGGCCCCGATCATCGACCAAGACGGAACGCTTCTGGACGGAAACCGCCGCGTCGCCGCGTGTTTCTTGATCCTCAACAGCGACGACTTCACGGCTGAGGAGAAGAAACGTGTGGAGTATCTCCACGTCTGGCAGCTGACGAAGTACGCCACCGATGAGGAGCGTTACGCGGTCGTCGTGTCGTTGAATTTCGAGAACGACTGCAAACAGCAATGGCCGGAGTACGTCAAGGCCCGGAAGATCTATGAGGCGTGGCAAGCGGTGCTCGCTGCGGAACCCCGGAGCCCAGGCGTGGTCCGGGAGAGAGAACTGAAGCGTGACCTCTCACAGAAGTTCGCCCTCGGGAAAGAACTCGCGACCGTCAACCGGTACATCAAGATGGTCGAGATGGCTGATGACTTCGAGGAGTATCTCGTCAACGAGAAGCGCAAGGACGAGTACGAGGTCAAGCACCGGGCGAACGAGAAGTTCCAGTACTTCGACGAGCTCTCGAAGGGGACCAAGCCAGGAGGGGTCGCCTACACGCTGGAGCAGGATCCTTCCTATAAGAAGCTTGTGTTCGACCTCCTCTACGAGGACAAGTTCAGGAACTGGACGCTAATCCGCAAGCTGAAGTACTACGACGACGATGTCCGCGCGTTGCTGGACCGCGCACGCGAGGAGAAGGATCCCGATGAGGCCGAGGCCCTCATCGACCAGGCGCTCACGGACGCTTCCAACCGGCGGCGGGAGACGCGGGTAGTCGGAGCCAACGCCAGGATAGAGACGTTCGCGGAATGGCTGGAGGACCTGCCGATCACTGCCTTCCAAAAGGAAGTCTTGCCCGAGAACTTGAAACGGTTGATCAACGTCCTGCGGCTGGTCGAGGCACAAGCCACGGTGGTTAGCGGTGGATCCGCGTCCTAGGTGGATGGGAGAGAGTCAGTGTTCAACGCTGAGGTGAGAGCGGCCGAACTGCTCGACCGACTCGTGGTCGTCCCTCGTTCGCCCGGGGAGCGCAGAGCGTTAAGTGGCGCCCTCGTGGCCGCGCTACCGGGGGTGAAGCTGGGACGGTCAGCGGAGGGTATCTCGGTACCGGGGCACGACGCGGATCGTCTCCTCGACGTGGCGGACATCGAACTCCACTGGCGGCCGGAAGCGCGGCTCTTCGCTGAGAACCGCCGGCGTGTGAAGCGAGCCCTCCCTCATATCCGAGAAGATGTGGCACGCATCCGCGACGGTGGGCGCAAGGTGGCCGAGTCCTACCTACCTGACGCGGATGGCCTCAGCGTACTTGACGACCACCAGTGGGTCAACGTAGCGGCGATGACCCTCGCGGAAGGGTTTGGACTGTGCCTGTTCGACGAGCAGGGCGCTGGTAAGACGGTCACGTTGATCCACGCCTTCGATCTCCTAGTTGCCCGCGACCAAGTCGACGTGGTCTTGATCGTGGCGCCGAAGAGCATGGTCCCAGAGTGGGTGAGCGACTTCGCGCGCTTCAAGGGCGATCTGTACCGGGTCGAGATGCTTGTAGGTACGCGTAGGCAGAAGCGCAGCCAACTCAGGTCTACAGCCGACGTCTTGGTGACGAACTTCGAGACCGCCGTCACTCTCGAGGACGAGATCGGAGCCCTACTCCGCCGCCACCACGGCCGTGCGATGCTAGTCGTCGACGAGTCCTTCTTCATCAAGAACCTAGATGCGCGCAGGACTCGGGCTCTCAAGAGACTCCGCGAATACTGCTGTCGCGCCTTCGTCCTGTGTGGCACACCAGCACCCAATGCTCCGCAGGACCTCATCGAACAGTTCAGCATCGTTGACTTCGGCCAGACGTTCGGCGGGGTCAGCGTGCCCGATGAACGCGCGGCTGCTGGTCCGATCGTCCAACGGGCGGTTGAGGACCGGGGAGTCTTCATTCGGCACTTGAAGAGCAAGGCCCTTCCGGACTTGCCCGGGAAGCGTTTCACTCGGCTCCTGCTGCCCCTGGAACCGAAGCAGAGGAGGCTGTACAGCTCCGCACTCCAGGGCCTGATCCTCGACCTCCGTTCAACGACCGACGCGGTTTTCCAGCGGAACCTGCCTTCGTTCCTCGCGCGTCGCTCAACCTTATTGCAGATCTGCTCCCACCCGGCAGCTGTGGCCGACGGCTATCGAGAGACGCCCGCAAAGATGCTCGCGCTTGACGATTTCCTGGAAGAGGTGATCGGCGGCCGGCGAGAAAAGGTCGTGCTGTGGTCCTTCTACCGCGCCTCACTCGTTAGGCTCGTGGAGCGCTTCACGCGTTTTAACCCCGTCCGGTACGACGGGACGGTGTCAGAAGTTGCTGACCGACGGGAGGCTGTGCGCAAGTTCCAGGAAGACGACAAGACGATGCTGTTCATCGGGAACCCCGCTGCAGCCGGGGCGGGGCTCACACTGCATCGTGCCCGTGTGGCTGTCTACGAGTCCCTCTCGAACCAAGCAGCTCACTACCTCCAGAGCCTCGACAGGATCCACCGGCGGGGACAGTCGCGTGAGGTCGAGTACGTTGTGCTCCTCTGTGACGGGACTGTCGAGATAACGGAGTACGACCGACTCACTGCAAAGGAGCGATCCGCTCACCGCCTCCTCCGGGACGATGTGGTGACTGCTCCAACCCGGCAGATGATGCTCGGGGAGCTCCTGGCATCGCAGGAGATGCTCAAGGGTAGAAGTGAAGAGGGCTAGAAGTAACGCGGCAGCGCTGGCTCGCCACAACCGCCGCGCCGCCCTGCTCGACTCGCTGGCCCTCCTCTCAGGCTGCACAGCCACGGTTCCCGGTGGGTTCCCGGACGGTGGGCGGCCGGACGTCCTCCGCTTAGACCTGAGCCGGAGGTTGTTGTTCGTCGGCGACGCCAAGAACACCGAGCCACCAACCTGCCGTGAGACTCAAGCCCGCCTCATGGCCTACATTCGGTGGCTGAGCGCACACGTTCAGTTCACGAGAGGCCGCGCAGTCCTCGCGGTGTGTTTCGCGCGTCGTGGACACTCCGGCGGGTGGCGTCGAACGCTCTCACTTCTCGCCGAAGAGGCAGCCCTCATGGTCGAACAGGAGGGCGTCCGAGACCTCGCCGACGGCTGCTCGGTCGCCTGGGTCGTTCTTTCAGATGACCTACGAGGCCAGGAGGAGGGTGGTGGCTGAGCGCCCGGAAGGGCAGTTCCGGCGTAGCGGACAAGTCCCGCATCGCGGGTAGAGAGCGAGGCACGCAGCCCGGCCGTGCATGATCGCGTTTACGTGGAAAGAGTAGCGATCGGTCGGCGGCACTGCTTCCTCTAGGACATGCTGACCCCTGGCCTGTCCGAGTCTGCCGTCGACTAGCCCGAGCCGTGTTGCGACACGCCAGACGTGGGTGTCAACCGGGAGCACTGGGCGCTTCAAGGAGTACATGAGCACGCACTTCGCGGTCTTCGTGCCCACCCCGGGGAGTGTCTTCAGGTAGTCCTCAGCGTCCCGGTCCGACATTGCCTTGAGTTTCGCGAGGCTGGCGACCCCGAAGTCCTTCTTCACCTTCTTGACGATGGCCTTAATCCGGGGAGCTTTCTGCCCGCTGAGACCGGCGTCTTTGATGAGCGACTTCAGCCGCGCGGTCCGTATCCCACTCAATTTCTCCCACTTGCCGACAGAGCCTTTGAGCCTCTCGTAGACGCGGTTGAAGCTATGGTGCGTTGTCATCTGCGACAGGATGATAAAGACCAGTTCGTCCAGTGGATCAGCTTTGTTCCCGTGAGAGGGCGAGCCGTACAGGGCGTGGAGAGATAACGTCACCCGGTGAGCTTTCATCCTTTTTCGGCTCGCCATCGGTACGAGGCGTCTGAGAGCGCTCTCCGTAGTCACGTGACTCAGGATCGGATGCTGTGATCCCCGACTCTGCTTCGTCCAGGATCGCGCCTTGCGCAGGCCCTTCACCTTCCGCATGCTCGGGGGGTTCAGCACCGTGCAAGTGCGAGCGCGGAGCCGCCGGGCGAGCCCATCCGGGCAGACGACGAGACCGAGCAGCTCCACACGAGGGGGTCTTGAGAGAGCAGCTTCTAAGGCTTTACCTGCTGCGCTCCCAAGCGCAAGAGGCACTGCGTTTCCGATCTGCTCGTACTGCTGCCCAGTGCTACCGGAGAAAGTCCACCCGTCCGGGAACTGCTGCAAGCGGGCGTACTCCGCGATGCTCAGTGGCCGGGTCTTGCTGGGGTGGCAGAGCATCGTCGCCCTGCCGTCGGGTACCGTCGTCAAAGCAGGTGCGGGCTGATTCCAGCTGAGGCGCCGGTAAAAACCACACCTCCCGCCCCATGAGTCGAAGGCCGCGCCGAGCGCGCGCCTTCGGAGCCGCGTCGGGAGATCCCGCCAGTTGCCACCGGCGGGGATACGCATGAGCAGGTTCTTCTCCGAACTTGTGAACTCGGCGTGCGCAGATTTCCGGTTATCGACTCCCTGCAACCCCTCCCTCAGTGTCACCCAGGTACGTAGATCGCCCGAAGGCTCCCGAGAGTGTGTCGCCGAAGGAATCTGGACTGGTACACCGTCGCGGGAACCAATGAACAGAATCCGCTCACGCCTCTGGGGCGCGCCGTAGTCGGCCGCATTAACCAGATCGAAGACCACGTAGTAGCCAAGAGACTTGAGTTCTTGAAGCACCAAGCCGAAAGCAGAACCCAGCCGCTCCTCAGGTTCAAGTAATGGATAGCCAGGCCCTCGTTCGGCTAGCGAACGGTGCTTAATGGCTGCCGACAGGAGACCACGGACGTTCTCCATCACGAAAAACTCAGGCTTCGCCTCGTCGACGACGCGCAGGAACTCACGGAACAGGACGCCGCGTGGGTCGGCAACCGAACCACGCTGTCCGGCAGTGCTGAAGGACTGACAGGACGGCCCTGCGGTCACAACCGTTGCTTCTCCGACCCGGAGGCCAGCTCGATCGAGGATCTGTGAAGTAGGAACGCGTTCGAGCTTGTCCGCGATCAGCGGCAACCCCGGCCGGTTCGCGCGGATCGTCGCTGCCGCATGAGGGTTGCATTCGATGGCGACGCGTACTACGAATCCGGCGCGTTCCAGACCGAGATCTAGACCTAGCGCGCCTGAGAAAAGAGAGATGACGGTCCCCGATTTCGCAACGACTAACTTCCCGTGGTCGTCGGCTGGCCGCGGGTCCATCCTACACATTATTCCGGTTCGCACGCACGTAGTCCAGATAGAAGAAGCTTCAGGATGGGCTCAGCCCCGGGACAGGCAGTGTCCGACCCGATTTCTCGTCATCACTGCGTTCCCATTCGCGTGCCCGGCTTTCGATGGGGACACGTAACTTGGTGGAGCTGACCGGGATCGAACCGGCGACCTCCTGAGTGCGATTCAGGCGCTCTCCCAAACTGAGCTACAGCCCCACGGAGGAGGCGCAGGATAGCACGCCCGACGGGCTATCTGATGGTCGTTTCGCCTGGTGTCGTGTCAGCTCCAGTCGCGGCGCGAGGAGTCTCCCGAGTAACCGGAGGGAGGAGCCTCGCGCCGCGGGAGCGTAGCGCGGAACGGGCGACGAGGGGGGCGGTCGAGGCCCTTTGGCCGAGCCGCCCGCCGGTGGCGTAGCCACGTCGCACGCTCCGCGCGGAGCGACGGAGATAGCATCCGAGCAAATGGATCACGGAATCGATCTCGCTTCGTTTCTGCTCGCCTTCGCTTCGGCGTTGCTGGGGGCGAAACTCCTCGGGGAGATCGCGGAGAGACTGGGGCAGCCGGCGGTCCTGGGCGAATTACTCGCGGGCGTGCTGCTGGGCCCCTCGGTTCTGGGTCTGGTGCCTCTGACGGCTGGGATCTTCCTTGTGGCCGAGATCGGGGTGATCCTGCTCCTCTTCGAGGTCGGCCTGGAGACGGACCTCGGCGAGCTGGCTCGCGTCGGCGCGCCGGCGCTGGTCGTGGCGCTGGCGGGGATGGCGCTTCCGTTCCTGGGCGGCTTCCTTCTGACGCACGTCCTCGGTTATCCGACTCTCACCGCGATCTTCGTCGGTGCCGCGCTGACCGCAACGTCGATCGGCATCACGGCCCGGGTCCTCTCGGAGTTGAAGGTCCTGTCGTCGCGCGAGGGACAGATCATCCTGGGCGCCGCGGTCGCCGACGACGTGCTCGGACTCGTGGTTCTCGCGGTGGTCGCCCGGATCGCCGAGACGGGAACCGTGGAGACGACGATGGTTTTGCGGGCCACGGGCCTCGCAGTCGGATTTGTGGTCGTGGCGCTGGCGCTCGGGATTCCTCTCGGCCACCGCCTGATCGGAATTGTCGGGCGCGCGAATGTGCGGGGTGTCCTCGTCGCGGCGTCGGTCGCCTTCGCCCTCCTCGCGGCCCGGGCGGCGAAGAGAGCGGGCTCGGCCGAGATAGTGGGGGCGTTCGCGACGGGGGTCGTCCTCGCGCGCACGAACAGGCGCCATGACATCAGCCAGGCCTTGAAGCCGGTCGTGGACATCTTCGCCCCTCTCTTCTTCGTCGCCGTCGGCGCCCAGGTGGATGTCGCCATCCTGAACCCGTTCGCGGCGGAGAACCGGGCGGCGCTTCTGCTCGCCCTGGGTCTGACGGTGATCGGCTTCCTCGGCAAGTTCGCTGCCGGTTTCTGCGCGTGGGGCGGCGTCCGGCGGGCCTTCATCGGCGCCGGGATGGTCCCGCGCGGCGAGGTCGGCCTGATCTTCGCCTCTCTCGGGAAGGCCACGGGAGCGCTGCCGGAGGGAGTCTTCGTCGCGGTCGTGCTCGCCGTTTTCGCGACGACGTTTCTGGCGCCTCCTTTGCTGAAGGCTTTCCGCCGGGGCGTCGGCTCCGCAAGCGAAAAACCGCGCGATCTCGCGGCCGGCGTTTGAACCCTCGCTCCGGTTTCCCGCCCCGACAGGAGCGTCTCGCCGCGCTCGAGCGGACGCTCTTCGACGTGCTCGTCGTCGGCGGCGGGATCACGGGGGCGGCGATCGCGCGCGATGCCGCGACCCGAGGACTCCAGGTCGCGCTCGTCGAGCGCGAGGACTGGGCCTCCGGGACGTCGTGGCGGTCCACCAAGCTGATCCACGGCGGCCTGCGGTATCTCCAGACCGGCGGCGTGAGACTGGTCTTCGAGTCTCTTTCCGAGCGCAGCCGGCTGACTCGGCTCGCGCCCCATCTGGTTCGCCCCGTGGAGTTCCTGTTCCCGGCCTACCGGCGCCGCGGCCTTCCGGCGTGGATTGTCGGGCTTGGACTGACCGTTTACGACCTCTTGGCGCTCGGACATTCGCCGCGTCTTCATCGGCGGCTTTCGCGGGAGGAGCTCCTCCGTCTGGAGCCGGCTCTGGAAAGCCCGTCGCTGACCGCCGGAGCGGTCTACAGTGACGCGCGCACCGACGACGCGCGCCTGACACTCGAGAACCTGCTCGACGCTGTCTCCCTCGGAGCGGTCGCGGTCTCGCGCGTGGAAGTTCGAGGAGTGATCCACGACTCATCCGGCGCGGCCCGCGGAGCGGAAGTCCTGGATCGGGAATCCGGCCGGGGGTTCCCGGTCCGGGCGTGCGCCGTCGTCAGCGCGACGGGTCCGTGGGCCGACTCCGTGAGGTTGCTGGATGACCCGGGCGCTCTCCCTCGGCTGCGCCTCGCCAAAGGAATTCATGTGGCTGTGGCGGCGGCGCGCCTTCCCGTGAGCCGCCCGATCGCCTTTCCGGCCTCCGGCAGACGCCTCCTGTTCGCGGTTCCCGACGGGCGGGTAACGCTTCTCGGAACGACCGACACCGACTACGGCGGCTCTCTCGACGAGGTCGTGGCGGAGGAGCCGGAGGTGGCGTATCTCCTGAAAGAGGCGAACGAGACGTTTCCGGCGGCAAACTTGACCGAGTCCGACGTCGTCGCGACCTTCGCGAGCCTGCGTCCGCTGTTGCGCGAGCCGGGGAAACGTGTCGAGGACACCAGCCGCGAAGACGCCATCCTCGTTTCGCCGGACGGCCTCTTGACGGTGACCGGCGGCAAGCTGACGACGCACCGCCGCATGGCCGTGCGAGCGATGGATCGGGCGGCTCGGCTGTTGGCCACTCAGGGGATCGCCGTGTCCGCCAGCCGGACCGAGTCAAGGCCGTTTCCCGGCGCGCCCGAGACATCAATGGAGGAGTTCGTCCTCTCGATCGTGCGGGTCGCGGCCTCCTTCGACCCTCCGATCGACGCCGGAACCGCCGATCACCTGGCGCGGCGCTACGGATCGCGTGCCGTCGAAGTCCTCGAGTTCGCCGCCGGGAACTCCGCGCTGGCGCGGCCGCTCTGTGCGGGCCTGCCCGATATCGAAGCGGAAATCGTCTTTGCCGGGCGCCGCGAAGACGCCCGCTCCCTCTCGGATGTCCTCGCTCGCCGGACCCACCTCTTCTGGCAGGCGCCCCGGCAGGGAGAAGAAGCGCTGGACCGGGCGGCGTCACTGATGCGGGAGGAGCTCGGCTGGAGCGAGCAGAGGCGGGAATCTGAAATCGCCGCTTACCGGCGCGAGATTGCTCTCTCACGGCGGTTCCGGGGAGGAGCTAATCCTCCCTGAGGTCGGCGATCGTCGTGCCGAGGAGCGCCCGGCGTTCCGCCTGGAGCCGTTCAAAGAGAGGAGTCAGGACTTGGACGACCTTGTCCCCTTCTTCGGGCGTAATCGTGTAGAGGTCTGGCGAGACGGCATCCACGACCTGGGCGACGGTGATTCTTCGCGCCGGTTTCGCCAGCGTGTAGCCGCGCGCCACGTCTCCTTCGATCAATCCCTTTTGCTTGAGACTGTCGAGGATCTTCTCCGCCTCGGTCGAGGGGGCCTCCTGCTCGGCATACAGCTCGCGCAGAGCGTGCGTCCCGCCCTTCGAAAGGCGGAGCAGCATCCGGACCGCGTTCTCCGCCGGCCCGGCCCGCGGCCCGCCGATCGTCCGGCGGCCCGCGGCGTGCGTCTGGAGAACGTGGGCCAGCTCAACACCGAGCAGGATGAGAACCCAGACGAAATAGACCGAAAGGAGAGTCAGCAGGATCAACGTCAGGGAGCCGGTGATGAGGTTCACCCGGGAGAGCGCCTTGACGTAGAGGCCGAAGAGAAAACGCAACAGCTCGAGCGACGCTGCCACCGCCGCGCCCGCGGGAGCGGCGCAGGTCCAGCGGACGTATGCGTTGGGCAGGAACTTGTAGAGAAGGGTCAGGGCCGCGAACTCGACCGCGAGGGGGAAGAAGAAATCGGTCGCGGGCGCGGAAAGGATCTCGTTGGCCATGGAGAAGCGCTTGACGAAGCGCACTCCCAGAGCGATCGAGCCGACGAGCAGCCCGAACACGAAGAGGACCAGGGTGTAGAGGGCGATCCGGTGCAACAGCTTCCGGCGGTGCGGCGCTCCCCAGACGGTGTTGACGATCCCCTCCACGATGAAGAGGAGCCGCAACGACGCCACGAGCAGCACGGCGAGCCCGATCCCCGTGATCGTCGTGGACTGCGCGATGAAATCCCTGAGGTTCTCGGTGACCTGCGCCGTATGGTAGGGAAGAATCAGGTTGACGAGATCAAAGATCGTCGTGACGTTCTGCTTGAAGAAGGTTGCCAGGAAGAGAGCGAAGGTCGCCAGAAGAGGCACGGCGGTCAGCAGCGTCGTGAAGGAGAGCGAGGCGGCCAGATCGATGCCCCGGTCCGCGCGGAACCCGTGGTACGTTTCGGCGAGAACATTCCGCGCGGTCACGAGCGCCCGCAGCAGAGCGGGCGGAATCCAGGGGTTCCGGGCGCGGGCCTTCTGGACGACCGAAGTGACCGGACGTCTCACGCGGTACCCGGCGTGGGAAAAAGGGCGACACGCATCCTGCGAAGCCTCTCCCCAACCTAGGGTATATGATCCGGCTTTCGGAACCGGAGGTGAAGGATGGCGAAAGAGACTCCGTTCGATCGGGCCCGCGACTTCGTCGAAGAGAAAATCGATCAGACCAAGGAAGTCCTGGGAGATTCGTACACGAAGGCGCGCGAGCAGTTCGACGACGTGAGCGAAGACGTCCGCAAGGGCGCCAAGTCCGCGGCGAAACGCATCGAGAAAGACTACGGTGACGTGTGGAGCGAAGCGCTCTGCTACGTGAAGGAGAATCCCGGCACCGCGGTCGCGGTTTCGCTGGGCGTGGGCTTCCTCCTCGGATTCCTGATCCGCGGCGGTGACGACTAATTCGACGGGATTCCAGGTTCCAGGATCCAGATTCCAGGAGCCCCGTGCCTCGCCAGCTCCCTGGAATCTGGAATTTGGAATCTGGAACCATCTTCTCCGACGCGACATAATCCAATCGTGACATTCAGAAAAGCGGGGCACCCCGCGCTCTCGACGTTCGCGTCGAGCGCGGGTTGAGCCTGCAAGATCGGTCAGTTCGACCTTTCCGCGCTTCTCGCGAAGCTTCCGGCCCCGGCGGACCCAAACCTGCTGGTCGGGAACGTCCATGCCGACGACGCGGCTGTCTACCGGATCGGGGCGGGACAAGTTCTCGTGCAGACGGTGGACTTCTTCACGCCCGTCGTGGACGACCCGTTTCTCTTCGGGCAGATCGCCGCCGCCAACGCTCTCTCCGACGTCTACGCGATGGGGGCGCGTCCGGTCCTGGCGCTCGCGCTCGCGGCGTTTCCGACGGCGGCTCTCCCGCCGGAAGTTCTGGAGGAAATCCTCCGGGGAGGAGTCGAGAAGGTGGCCGAGGCGGGAGCGGTTGTGGGCGGAGGTCATTCGATCGACCTCGACATCCCGGTTTACGGCCTCGCCGTGACGGGCCTGGCGGAGGAATCGAGGATCACGCGCAACGCCGGGGCGAGGCCGGGCGACACGCTCGTGCTGACGAAGCCTCTGGGAGTCGGCGTGACGGTCTGCGCGGGACGCGCCGACACGCTCGCCCGGGAAGGCGCCGGGCGGTTTTTCCGCAAGGCCCTGCTCTCCGAGGGGGAGCTCGACGAGGCGGTCCGGGTCATGTCGGCGTTGAATCGCCCCGCGGCCGAGGCAATGGAGGGGTCAGATGTCCACGCGGCGACCGACGTCACGGGCTATGGACTCCTCGGTCATGCCCACGAAATGATGTCGGCCTCGGGCACGACGGCGGAGATCGAGATGGAGAAAGTCCCGTTCCTGCCGTCCACACGGCGTCTGGCGGCCCGAGGAATCGCTCCCGACGGCTCCCGCGTCAACGTGCGCAACCTCAAGCCGCGATCCCGGATCGATCCCGGTGTCACGGAGGAGGACTTTCTGTTGCTCTGCGACGCGCAGACGTCGGGCGGTCTGCTCGTCGCTCTTCCGGAAGAGGCGGCGGAAACGTACGCCGCCCGCTGCCGTGAGCGCGGAGCAACCGCCGCCGCGGTCATCGGCCGAGTCGTCGAGCGCGGAGACAAACTGCTGCGGATACGAAAGTGAGGTTTCAAGTTTCACGTTTCAAGTTTCATGACGATGGCCCGGATCTCCTGAAACCTGAACCCTGAAACCTGAAACAGCAAGTCGCTCGAAGGAGAGCATGAATGGCAAGAAACGATGAGCCCGATTGGGTCGAAGTCGCCGCCACCGGACAGGACGAGGAAGCGGCGCTGATAGCGGGACTGCTCGAATCCGAGGAGATTCCCTGTGAGGTGGAGGGCCCCAGCGGCGGCTCTCCGTGGCCTGAGAACATCGGCGCCTTCGGACTCTCCCGGATCATGGTTCCTCCCGAGCGCGCGACCGAGGCGCGGGCCTTGCTCGATCGGCGCAAGCGTGACTTCCAGCGCGACGCGCCGGATTCGGAGGGCGGCGAAGGCGAATGACCCTTCGCGCAGCCGCAACGTACCTCTTCGGTGCTGCTGCACTCCTTCTCGCGGCGGCGATCCTCGTTGCGACCTGGCGGCGGACGTCTCAGCCGCTGGAGACCGGCACGGTGCCTGCGCCCTCCTCCGCCGTGCCAACAGCGGTTCCGGCTCCTGCGACGGCCGTCGTCGACTTGGCGCCTGCTCCTCCACCCGCGACGGTGGCACCTCTGCCGACGCGAGGTCCCCGCGAAGCGGCCGCCGCAAGCGTGGGAGCGCCGCGTTCAAACGAAGGCGTTGCCCCACGGCGTCCCACGGCCGTCGCGCGGGTCGCGCGGGCGGCGCCGCCGCCCGAACCCGCCGAGGCGTCCATTTCAACAGGCCCACCCGTGGACAACGTGTACCGCACCCGCCGGTTCGCCAAGTTGAGTGTGAGTCCGGACCAGGCGCGCCTCTTCCTCGACGGGAGATACGTCGGCATTGCCGACGACTGGGATGACTACGGCGGAGGAAAGACGCTGGAGATCGGCAGGGAGGGATCGCACCGTCTGAGGCTGGAGCTGCCGGGCCATCGCACGATGCATCTGGAGATCGTCGTGACGCCGGCAGCAAAGGACGATACGGTGGACATCGGCGACGAATTGAAGCGAGAGTCGAAGGTCCCCTTTTCCAAGATCCCCAAGATGGACGACCGGACCGTCGGACCCGTCGAGTTCATGGTGGATCCTCCCGACGCCCGGATCTCGGAGGGAAGCCGGGCGCTGGGTGCCGCTTCCTCCTTCGGCCCTGGCTCGCCGCTGTGGCTTTCAGGGCCCAGGGCCCACGACCTCGTGCTCTGGGCTCCTGGCCGCAGGCCCAGGACAGTCCGAATCCTCGTCGCTTCCAACGCGGGAAGGGATGTCGCGAAAGTGAAACTGGAGCTGAAGAGAGAATAGGTTTCAGGTTTCACGTTTCAGGAGCGGTCGCTCTCTTGAAACCTGAAACTTGAAACCTGAAACCCCGAAAAGAGTGATGCAATTGCATGGCGGCGGTCTGGAAAGTTGGTGCGTCTTCCGTCTACCGTCTCCCCAGCCTTTGTGCTAGTTTCCGCCTGAGCATGTCCGCCTCAACCGAGGGCGTCACCCTGAAGCGAACGCCCCTCTATTCGCTGCACCGGGAGTTGGGCGCGAAGATCGTCGAGTTCGGCGGATGGGAGATGCCCGTCCAGTACAGCGGGATTCTCGAAGAGCACCGCGCCGTGCGCGAGAGGGCCGGCATCTTCGACGTCTCGCACATGGGTGAGTTGGAATTCGAGGGGCCGGACGCGCTCGAACAGCTCCAGGGGCTGACCCCCAACGACGTGTCCAAGCTCGCCGACGGCCGCTGTCACTACTCCGCCTTCTTGACCGAGCGCGGGACGTACGTGGACGACCTCTTGGTCTACCGGCGCGCGGCCGACTCCTACATGCTCGTCGTGAATGCCTCCAACACTCCGAAGGACTTCCAATGGGCGCGGTCGCACACGACCGGAGACGTCCGGGTGGAGGACAAGACCGATGCCTACGCGTTGCTCTCCGTCCAGGGTCCGCGCGCTGTGGCTCTCTGCGCCCGCGTGTGCTCGAGCGACCCGTCCGAGCTTCCCTATTACGGCTTTCGCGAGATGAAAGTGCTGGGTGCGCCGGCGTTCGTGTCGCGCACAGGCTACACGGGGGAGGACGGCCTCGAGCTCTGCGTGCCCTCGGAAGACGCCGAGCGAATCTTTCGCAGACTGCTCGAAGAAGGGCGCGGCGACGCGGTGCTCCCCTGTGGCCTCGGGGCCCGCGACACTCTTCGGCTCGAGGCGAAGATGGCGCTGTACGGCAACGACATCGACGACACGGTCACGCCGTGGGAGGCGGACCTCGGATGGACCGTGAAGATGAAGAAGGGGGACTTCATCGGCCGGGACGTTCTTGCCCGCCAGAGGGAGGAGGGGGTGCCGCGCAAGCTCGTGGGCTTCGACATGATCGACCGTGGGATCGCCCGCCATGGATACGCCGCCCAGACACCGGAGGGGCCCGGGGTCGTGACCTCGGGCACACATTCGCCGACCTTCGGCAAGCCGATCGGCCTCGCCCTGCTCCCGATGGAAGCCTCCGAAATCGGCGAGGAGTTCTCGGTGGACATCCGCGGCCGTGAGGCCCGGGCCCACGTCGTTCCGACCCCGTTCTACAAGAGGGCCAAGGAGGTGCCGGCGTGAATCCGGAAGATCGGCGCTATACCGCGAGCCACGAGTGGGTCCGGATCGACGGCGAGACCGGCACGGTCGGGATCACGGACCACGCTCAAAAAGAGCTGGGCGAGATCGTTTATCTGGAGCTTCCGGAAGTGGGCCACGTTTTCAACGCCGAGGAGGAGTTCGGCACCGTCGAGTCGGTCAAGGCGGTCTCGGAGCTCTTCATACCGGTCTCCGGAGAGGTGGTCGAGGTCAACAAGGCAGCGGTCTCCGAGCCCGGGATCGTCAACGACGACCCGTACGGAGACGGCTGGCTCATCAAGGTCAAGCTCTCGACCGATGAGGAGGCCGGCAAGCTCATGACCGCCGAGCGGTACGCCGAGTACCTGCGCGAGGAAGAGAAGGAGAAATGAAGTTCCTGCCGCTCTCCGAGGCCGACCGGGCGGAGATGCTCCGCGCGATCGGTGCGCCCTC
>WNGB01004253.1_pt1 | contig 38682 bp, 23 predicted proteins | sample 5400681 | NCBI WGS metagenome assembly WNGB01 (sample SAMN13153367, study PRJNA577476) | soil metagenome | isolation source: 115 cm soil or saprolite under grassland replicate 2 | place: USA:California | collected 2016-06-15 | reverse complement strand
TCACCGCTCGCCTCGCGATCGCTCGCGTGCTGGCCTGTTGGCTTCCTCGCTGTCCGACATGCCACAAACCAAATCTCGCCCCCATCGTCGAAGCCCGTCGCCGCCAGTTCAGGACGGCAAATCCCCCGCAGTAGTACTAAGTAGAAGACGCGGGCGTAATCTGCCCACCGGGTCAACAAGTGTTGCGGTCTCTGAAAGACGAAATCCCATCGCAAGTGCGATAGACATAAAACGTCGGGTAATCGAGGTCGCGGGGGATTCATGGGCAAACAGCTCCGGTGAGGATGGACGCATTCCACTGCCCGTCCTCGAGACTGTGCAATCGAGAGGGCAATGTTTATCTGCGAAGTCGCGGAGTTCAAAATCCGCGCCAGGCAAGGTGATACTTGTACGCCACGACCACGGTCGGATAGCGGCACGTCGAGAACCATGCGCTCGCGCTCGGCGACAGCCTCAGGGAACGAGCTCCTCCGGAGCGGTCACTGCCGGGACAGAGCCTCGGGTCGCCTCCGCGATTTCGGAAATGTCGAACTTCGGGGTTCGATCCGGGTAGAGAAGGCCGTTGGCCTCTTGGTAGGTGTCGGCGAATTGCGTATAGCAAAAGCCTGCGATGAGTCCGAGGGAGCGAACGGTCTGAAGTACCTGCGCGTAGCGGACAGCGAACTCGTGCGGAGTGCCGCAGCGCGAATAGCCCCAGGTCGACGGATCGGCGGCGAGCGCGATTCCTCCGAATTCACTGAGTACGATGGGATGGTCGGAGGGGTGCGGCTCTACCAGCAGAAGGCGCCCGGCGGGACGCTCGCGTTTGAACAGGCGCGGCAGCACTTCGTCCGCTCGGTATCGCCGAGCGATCCGCTTCGGGTCGGGGTCGTAGTCGTGAATGCCGATGATGTCGGTCGCCACGCTTTCCCAGCCGTCGTTTCCCACGACCGGACGTGACGGATCGAGGGTCTTCGTCAGGTGGTAGAGCGAGCGAACGTAGTTGCGTTCGGCCGCGCTGTTGGGCAGATTGGGCACGCCCCATGATTCGTTGATCGGCACCCATGCCACGATGCACGGGTGGCTGACGTCGCGCCGCAGCACGTTCATCCATTCCGTCGTCGATCGTTCGATCGCAGTCTGGGTAAATCGATAGGCGCTGGGCATCTCTTCCCAAACCAAAAGGCCCAACAGGTCGGCCCAGTAGAGATAGCGCGGGTCTTCTATCTTCTGGTGCTTGCGCACGCCGTTGAAGCCCATCTCCTTCGCGAGCTCCACGTCGCGGCGGAGAGCGGCGTCGCTCGGGGGGGTCATGCCCGTGCGCGGCCAGTAGCCCTGATCCAGCACCATTCGGAGGGGAAAGGGGCGACCGTTGAGGAGGAAGCGATCCCCGTCGACGGAAACCGAGCGCAGTGCGGTGTAAGTGCGGACGGAGTCGAGGAGCCGGCCGTCCGGCGTTCGTAGCGTCAGCTCCACCGAGATGAGCCGAGGGTGGGCGGGATTCCAGAGCAACTCGTTCCGCGAGTCGTCGATGCCGGGATCGGACAAAAGAATCGAACGAGTGACCTCCGAGCCGATCACTCCGTAGGTATCGTTAGCTAGCAAAGCGTCGCCCGCCTCGAGTCGGACGGCGAGCTTTGCCTGGTGGGCGGCAGGGCCGGCGACCCGCACCTCCAGCTCGAGCTCCCATCGCTCGAGGCTCGGTTTGAGACGAATGGATGCGATGCGCGTGTGTGGTACGACCTCGAGCCATACCGTCTGCCAGATCCCGCTCGTCCTCGGATACCAAATCGAGTGCGGCTCGCGCTGCCAATCCTGCTTGCCGCGTGGCTTCGCGAGGTCGTGTGGATCATCGTGGGCACGCACGATGATCGAGTTGGCCTCGCCGGCCTTGACGAGCGACGTGATGTCCGCTTCGAACGGCGTGTATCCACCGGTGTGACGCGCCACAATCCTGTCGCCTATCCACACGGTCGCCTCGTAGTCGACCGCGCCGAAATGCAAGATGAGTCGAGCGCCGTCGGGAAGCGAAGGCGGCGTGAACGTGCGACGGTACCAGCAGGCTTCGAAGAACCCGGTCTCGGCGACGCCGCTGGCCTCGGTTTCGGGCGAGAAGGGCACCTCGATCGTCCGACCTTCCCAGCGTACGTCGGCGGGTCGACTCCAGCGCGCGTCCCTGTCCAGAGCGAATTGCCAGCGGCCGTCGAGTGTCGCCCAACCGTCACGCTGCAATAGCGGCCGCGGATAACCGCAAGCAGGATCGGCGGCTACGAAAGGTGACGGCACGGCCGCGAGTCTATCGGTGACGTCTGCCGTCACCAGCGTTCGATGGCCGGTACCGTTCGTTGCGCCATGCGATGGCCTCTTCGTCACCCCGGCCGCGCCGAGCGCGTTCAATCTTCGGCCCACTTCGCGCACGGCCGTCGCAGACACCGGCATGCCTGCCGTGAGATGCGACAGGACGGTGTGCGACACGCGGAGGATTTCGCACGCAGCATGCTCTCCCTCGGTCACCACGAGCTGACGTACGTCACGCGCCTGCGCTTCGGTAAGGATCCGCGCTCCGTGGTTCGGCGCGGCAGTGCGGGCATCTCTTCGCCGTAACCGCGGTTCATTCGATGGCTGTCCCACTGTCGCCTGCTTCTCCTTGGAGCTACCGACCTCGCTGGACACGGGACGAAAAGACCGAGATCCTGCGTGATCGCTGGCGAGCGAACGCGACGAGCAGATGATTTTCTCGTCTGGTACGCAGAGAGACGCATGCTACGAAACTCCTCGACCGAAGGGAGTAGGAGGGACGCAGGACCTACGATGATGACCACACCAACGACCGAGGTCGACCGTTTGGTCGGCGACCTCGAAGCTGCTGCGCAAACGGTGTTGCTTTGGGAGTGCATTTGCGGCGTTCTCGGTTGCGCTCGATGTGCAACGAGGTTGCGCAACGTAGGGCGAACGTTGTCAACCTGACGAGTCATCGAATGTCAGCAAAACCGCTCAATCATTTCAAGGAGCCGCTTCAGCTGAATTGGCTTGCGGAGGTGGCCGGCGGCGCCGAGCTCTCGCGCGTCGCTCTCGATTTTGCCGCTGGCCGAGAATACGATGACCGGAATCCGCGAGAGGGTTGGATCCTTGAGCTGCTCGGTGCGGAACGCGCGCCCGTCCATCTTGGGCATCATCAAATCGAGAAAGATGAGGCTCGGGGTTGGGCCGGCCCGCAGCATTTCCAATGCCTCGATGCCATTGCGAGCGACGGTGACCTCATAGCCTTCGTCGCCCAAGACGCCCTCGACGGTTGCCCCGATAATGGGGTCGTCGTCGATGAGCATGACCGAACGACGCGAGGAGGGCGATGTTTCGGGGCGGTTCTCGGCGCCACACCGGCGCGGAAGCTCAACGGTGAACGTGGAGCCCGCCCCCGGTTGGCTCCAAACACGAATCGATCCGCGATGAGCGTCGATCGTTTGCCGCACGATCCAGAGTCCCAGTCCGAAACCCCCGTAGTTGCGCTCCGACACGAAGCGCTCGAACCGATCGAAGATGCGGGTCTGGTGTTCCGAAGCGATTCCGATGCCGTGATCACGAACGCTGAGGCTCACCTTCTCGCCGCCGATCTCGGTCACCCTCAATTCGATGGGCTTGCCAGGGCCGTACTTGATGGCATTGGACAGCAGGTTGCTCACGATCTGTTCCAGCCGCATCGAGTCCCAAGAGCCGATGATCGGCGTCTGCGGTAGCTGAAGCCGCAATTCGCATGCCGCCCGCTGGAGCTCGTCATGGAATTGCTCGACGGCGCCGCGCACCACCGTACAGAAGTCGAATGGCTCGACATGAAGCGTGAGCCGGCCCGCGGTGATTCGAGATAGGTCGAGCAGCTGGTCGATGAGCTTGCTGAGTCGGGCAACGGACCTCTGCATGAGTTCCGCACGAGCCGTGATGTGATGTACGACGCCATCGGAGCCGGGCTTCTGCGCCGCGCGAAGAACGCTGTCGATCTGCATCTGAAGTGCAGTCAGCGGGGTTCTCAGCTCGTGGGATGCGATCGAAAGAAACTCGTCGCGCATCCGCAGCGCTTCTTGCGTCCGGGAGAGTTTGGCTCGTTCCTCTTCGGCGCGCTTTCGATCGGTCACGTCGCGAATGGCGGTAATGGCGAGCAGCCCCTCTTCGGTCTGGAGCGGGCTCAAGCTGATCTCCGCTGGAAATTCACTGCCGTCCTGGCGCAGCCCGAACAGCGCCAAACGTCCCGCGCCCATGGGCCGCGTACGCGAGCTCTCGAAATATCCGTGCCGATGGCCAGGGTGGGCGGCGCGATACCGCTCGGGAATCAGCATCTCGACCGGCCGTCCAATGAGCTCCTCGCGTGCGTAGCCGAACAGCGTCTCGGCCTGCGTGTTGACCAGCACGATATGTCCTTGGCGATTGCTAATGACCATCGCGTCCGGCGCCACCTCGAGCAAGCGTCGAAACTTGTCATCGACCCGTTTGCGAGTTGTACCGTCGCGAATGGCGGCAATGACCATCGTTTCGCCATTCGACACCAGCGGGCTGAGACTCACTTCGGCGGGAAACTCGGTTCCGTCGGCGCGCAGGCCGAAGAGCTCGACTCCCGCAGCACCCATCGGCCGCGGATGTGGTTTGCGGAAATACTCGCTGCGGTGCGATGGGTGGCCAGCACGAAAGCGCTCGGGAATCAATAATTCCACCCCCGCGCCGAGCATCCGGTCGCGAGAATGCCCGAATAAGCTCTCGGTCTGCGCGTTGACGTGGACGATCCGACCCTGCGCGTCGATGATCACCATCGCGTCAGGTGCGGCCTCGAGCAGAGCATCGAATTCGGCAGATGGTGCCACCCTGCGACCCCGCTCGATGACCTAGCTCAACGCCCGGGCGGCGGTCTCGCCGTCACTTGCGTGCCCCGGGGTTCATCGTCACTTCGACTGATTCTCCACAAGGGATCTTCATCATCCTACCCGGCGCTAGCCAGGTGGTTTCCTTTCCATTCGGAGCAGGAACGCCAATCGCGAGGTAGTGCACCCCACACGGGACGATGAGCTTTCCTTCCGCGGGCCCATAATACTTCTGCGTCAGATACACGTTGGCTGATGAGCGCGAGGAATGGACGGTCAGGTACGCGAAGCCCGGTCCCGGCAGTGCATCCGGAGGCTCCTCCGCGCTCGATGCCGGCTGCGGAGCGCTGGGAGTCGGCTCTGGCCCTGGGAGCGCTTGCACCTCCGGTGGTCCTTTGGAGGGTGCCACTGGCGCCATCTGCGTCGGCGCGGGTGGAGTCTTGGTTGCAAACAGCGACGGGCGCTTCGTTGGCCGATCGATGGCCAGCTTGATGATGACGGCTGCGAGCGCGATGCCCAAAGCGAGCCACGCGCTGAGCCACGTGCTCCGGCGCCACCGCGTTGGAGTCTGCAATCGCTGCAGGATCGACGGACGTCTTGAGGCCGCGTGCTTGCCGGCCGCCGCGGCGCCGTTCCACGCGCGCGGTTCGGGCGCGAATCCTGCTGATACCGATATCGGCAGGACTGGCGGGATGGCGGCGGCAGTGGGACCATGGCTCGGCAGTCGTGCGGACTCGGCCGAAGGTGTCGGGATATTGCCGGCCACCGGCCGACCCCCCTTCTCTTCGGCCGCGGTATCAAGTTCGGATATCGATATGACCGGCGGTGGAGGGACGGGAGCCCGAGGCCGGGGTACCTCGTGCACCGCGAGGGATGTGCTCGTGACGGGCTCGGGAGCCGCCACAGGTTCTTGAGCTGGTGCCGGAACCGGCTCCGTCGACTCGCTTGCCGACAAGGCAGCCCTCACGCAAGCCTGCAGCTCCATCTTGCCGTGTTGGTCCTGAGCCACTGTGCGGATCAGTTGCGCCATCTCGGCGCAACCGATGACTCGGTTTTCCGGCGACAGCACGAGCGCACCATCGACGGCTGCGAGCACTTCAGGAGGAAGATCCGGCCGCAGAGATACGAGCGGAGGGGGACCACGCTCGACGACCGAGCTGAGCGCCTCGAGGGCGAGGGGATCGCGGGGCAGCACTCGGGGTGGTCGCCCGGTCAGAAGCTCCCAGAGAATCAGACCGGCGGCGTAGACATCCACCTTTGGCGTCAATGGCTGGCCGGCAATCTGCTCGGGCGCCATGTAGGCGGATTCCCATTCGACCTTTCCCGTTCGATCGAACCTAATCCCGAAGGGATGGATGAAGCCGAAGCCTCCGAGCTTGACGGCGCCGTCTCGGGTGACGTGGATGTTCGATGGGCTCACGCCCTTGTGAACTACCGGTGAGCTCGTTCCTGATGGGCTCGAGGCTCCATGCGCGTGTGCAAGAGCGTTCAGTACCGAAATCGCGACGTGAAAGACGGCCTCATCCGACAGCGTGCGATGGCCGTTGGGCTGCTCGATCCGCATGAGATCAGCCAACGACATGCCGTCGACGTATTCAAAAACGAAAATCAGAGATTGCTCGTGCTCGAAAAAGCGATACGTGCGAACGATCGCGGGATGGTTCAGCCTCCGGATGGCGGGTGCTTCGCGACGGAGCTCGTCGATGTTCTCCGCGTTTTCGGCCCACACGTTTTGCACGATTTTGAGCACGACCTCGCGCGATGGGCTTTCCTCGTGCGCGAGGTAGGCCTGCACCCTTTCGCTCGCGCTCAGATGCTTCGTCAAACGATACGCACCGATGCGCTCCAAAACCGGATGGTCCATGCAGCAGTTCCCGTCCACCTCTCGCGACGTAGGGCGAAGTCGTCCGGAGTCCTTATCGAGTTTTACACAAGCTCGTCGGGAATGCACCGTCACTCACGTGGCGCGCGTCGCCTACACTGTACCGTGTGCGGAAACTGAGCGAGCGACCTCGACGAAGCACGGGTGGCCAACTGTGATGCAGTGACGGCGCGCCAAGCGCGACGCGAAGATACCGGACTCGATTCGGTGGCTACGCCACGCTTCGGGCGGACCACTCCCTGACGATATCGTCGTAGTGCGACTGCAGCTCAGAGGCGTGAGCGTCTGCAAAAGCTTCCGCAGCCTTCAGGGCGAGTGACAGCGCACTACGGTCGGTTGCGCGGCAAGAGAAGATTCCCTTGCGTGCGCTCGTTACCTTTACATCGCCGAATCCTTCGACTTCCACCAGGAACACGATAGGTCCCCCCTTGGGGACCTCGTATCTCACCTTGCACATGGAGCACTCCTTGGGATCCGCGCTACGCGCGGACGCCAGGCTGCACTCTTAGGCGCGGACTCATGAAAGTCAATTGACAAATGGCTCTTCGTCGCTGCGGATATTCATACCGAGGCGCACAAGCTGGTCCCCGACGCCTCGTTGCGGGCGTGCTGCACCTCTCGAGCGAGTCGGCGCCGATCGCAATTCCCAGCATGAACCAGGCGAAGATCAGACCGACGCGAACCGCCGCGGGTCCGAGGAATGGAAGCCGGAGCTTCCACGACCCTGAGCGAATGGGCGACTGGATGGCTAGTGCGAGCTAGCGCGCCCTTCCGATCGACACAACCGTTCCACGATGCCGATTGCGGTTCTTCGCAACCCTGCTCCACCGCGACATCGCTGGAACACGATCTGCATCCAAGTAGCAAGAGAGTAGCGACGTCGCCTGGTGAGCGCGAGATTCTCGGGCTGTGTGATTTGTACCCAGTCGCTCAAGGGAACTTTTGACAGAGACACGCGATCGTCGGAGCAACCTGATTCGGACAAGGCAGACAGAATCATGAACCCAAGGCGATTTCTCGTTATCGGTGGGACCACCCTCGTGATGATCGGTGGTCTTGGTGCGATCGGCTGGCTGCAATCCATTTCGCGCGCGAGCTTGTTTCGTCCGCCACGTTGGATCAACTGGGTACACCTCGGCGTCGGAACGGCCGCTCTCACGATCGCGGCCCGAGGCGGAAGAAAACTGCAAGCCGGAATGACGCTCTTCCCTGCCATCGTCGGAACCACGCTAGGTGCAGGGGGCCTCGTTCTCGGCGGTCGCGCGGCCGAGCGGTTCAATCTTCCCGAGCTTCGGGATCCTTCTGATCACCTCGCCCATCTCATGGTCGGCATGTTGGCCTTGTGGGGATGGCGCGGGAGGTCTCTTCCGGTCGTGGAAGCCGGTCCTCAGCCGAGCTGGTTGGTGCCGTGACCTGAATGTTCGTCGCATTTCGCACATGGAGGGACCCGCCCGAGCCTCGCACGCCAACTTGGGACCTTTGCCGCAAGAGCAACTGGCTACGGTAGATGCTGTAGACGACACACACCAGCTGCTCAGCGATTGAGGCGCGTGAAACCAACGCTCGGGATCGGTCCAGCGACCGATCATCGCGCGAGAGAGACGGACTATGTCGCTCATCTGACGGACTGCCGCGGGGCATGTTTGCGCTCGCGCCGATGGTCCGGAGGAGGCGCACATGTTCTGCCAAGAAATCATGACCGAGGACGTGGAATGTCTCTCGCCGAATGATACCGCTCAGTACGCCGCTCGCAGAATGCGCGAACTGAACATTGGATTTTTGCCGGTGTGCGATGCTTCTGGCAAGGCGATTGGAACTTTGACCGATCGAGACATCGCCGTTCGGCTAGTCGCAGAAAACGGCGACGCGAGCACGCCGGTCAGCACGCTGATGACGCGCGAGGTCATTTCCTGCCGACCCAAGGACGACGTCCAGATAGCTCAGAGCTTGATGGCTCAGCATCACAAGTCGCGCATCATGGTCGTTCACGATGGTGGACGGGTGACCGGCGTCATCAGCCTTTCGGATATCGCGCAGACTGTGGATGCGCCGCATGCTGCGCAGACGATGAAGAAAGTGTCGGAGCGAGAGGCTCGGCATCACTGACCACAACCGATACGAGCATATCCGCTCTACCCAGTGCGACAGAGAAGCAGCCCATAAGGGCTTTGGCCTGGGGCTTTCGATTGCGAGAGAGATTGTCGTCGCCCACGGCGGCCGCATGTGGGTCGAGAGCCAGCTTGGCGAAGGAAGCCGGTTCTTCTTTCCAATTCCCACTTCCACTCAGACGATGCAACATACTGGCTTCTCGTCTTGATGATCAGCGCACGCCCGGCAGGATGACATCGCTCAGGCTGGCCGCGTCGACGATGCCTTGTCCCGCCATCCACGCATCGGCTGCTGCGACGAGCGCGCGCCCCTCGTCACCCCCGATGACGCGCCCGAGCCGGCGCCGTGTCACCGTCGCGTGGAGGGCCATGCCTACCGTGTCGAGATCCGTCGCGGCCGTGGCGAGCGCCGCAACGGCGGCATCGCTCGCGTTGCCGCGCAGGGCGGCCGCGCTGCCGCCCAAAGCTTGGCCGAGGGCGCTTGCCCACGCGACCCGCTCATGATCGAGCCGTTGGGCGATTCGCTCGGCCTCACGAAGCCACCGCTCGCCGGCCTGCCCAGGCGTCGCCGCCGCCCGCGCGAGCGCGGTCCGACCGATGAGATCCAGTGTCGAGACCCGCAGATATTGTACCTCGAGCAGAAGCGCACGTCGCAAGCGGGGCCACCATTCGAGCGCTCGCTGGTGGGCGCTCGGCGCGTCGCCCACGTACAGATCGATGTGCACGCGCGCGACCAGATCCATGTAGTGGGGCACGTGGGTGCCCTGACTCGGGCAAATTTGGAATGTCTGCTCGGTAATCTCGCGCGCGCCCGCAACGTCCCCGCGCATGAGCCAGTTGATGACCTGGATGCCGGTCTGCATGTGGGACGTGGCGAAGCGGTCGCCCCGCTGCTCGGCCTCGCGCAACATGCGCGGCCGCACACGGCCCAGCTCGGCCAACGCGCCTCGCAACAAGAGCGCGTTGAGATAGAAGATCTTGGTCTCGTCGATTTCGAAGACGTCCCATGGGTCACCGGTGCGGTGCTCCTCGATCAAGCGATTGGCCTGCGCGAGCAGCTCTTGCGCGTCGGCCCAGCGCCCCTCGAAAAAAGCGGCGATGCCCGCGGCGGCGCGTGCCCCGCAGCGCACCCGCGGGTCATTGGAGCGAGTGGCGATCTTTTGCGCACGTTCGACCAGCTCCGCCGTGCGGCGCGCCGAGCGACTGCCGCTGGTCGCCGAGAAATGCGCCTCCATGATCATCGCGCGGGCGACGCGGAACGGCTCACCCGCCGAGAGAGACATGAGGACATTGCGCGTCTGGAACAAGGCGGCGCTCATCGTATCGACGTAGCCGAGGCCCACTGCCGCCGACGAGCACACGTCGATGCGCGCCAGCGTGCGTGGGGTCAGGTCGGTTTCCTCGCGCTCGCGGTAGCCGAGGCCGCGCAGGCGCAGCTGGGCACGCCTCATCAGCATGGCCATGAGCGCGCGCGCGGGGCCCCGCGGCAGCCGGATCCCGACCGCCGCCAACACACCGCGCATCACGTCGCGTCCGGCGTCGACGTGACCGGTGATGAGCAGCTGCTCGGCCGCGCGGCGCCGAAGCTCCACCGCTTCGTTCGGCCCCGCACTGTCGGTGGCCGCCAGGTAGATTTCCGCGGCCTCGCGCCCTCGGCCGGCGTTGGCGAGCGCGTCCCCCAAAGCCAGGCGCCAATGGCCCACGCGGTCCAGGTCGTCGGGCGCGAGCTCGATGGCAAGCGCGTAGAGGCGAGCCGCCCGCTCGTACGCGAATGCGGTTTGCGCCTTGATTGCCGCCATCTCCGCAAATTGCGCAGCGCGATCGGCGCGCCCGGCGTCGCGCCAATGTTGCGCGATCGCTTCGGGATCCGCGCTGCCGGACGCCTCGAGCGCGACCGCGAGACGGTCGTGGCCGCTCGCGCGTGCATGCCCGGGGATGTGCGGCCACACCGCCGCGCGAATCCGATCGTGATAGAGCTCGACCGTGTCGGTGCGGCGCGCTCCGCCGGAAAGAGCGAAGCTGGCGGCACGTAACGCAGCCAGCAGTTCTTCGAGCCGCGCTACGTTCATGGAGGCGGCCACCGCCAAGGTCTCGAGCGGAATCGGCTGGCCGGCGGTGACCAGCAGCTCGAGCACGGCGCGGGCCGGCGGATCGAGCCGCTCGATGCGCGCCCACAGCGCATCCTCGAGTGCGAGCGGCTTGTCCGAGCGACGCGTTCCGCTGCCCGCGTGGCGAATCAGCGCTTCGATGAACAGCGGGTGCCCGCCCGATTCGAGCGCGATCGCACTCGCACTCGCGGGACCGGCCGAGGTCGGGTCCATCTGCCTGAGGAGCGACCTCGCCAGCGCCTGGGCGGAGTCGGCCGCCAGCGGCTCGAGCCGCAGCGGCCTCACTTCAGAGGAGATGGTCGAAAGATCGAAGCGCGGCGGAGGCGCATCCCGGGTGACCCGAGCGGTGGCCACCAAGAGAACGCGCGGCGCGTCGTAGGGATGTAGCACCTCGCGCAGCAGGGCCAGACTGTCCTCGTCGCCCCACTGCACGTCGTCGATGCACAGAATCAGCGACCGCTCCGCCGCCACCCGTGCCCACAGCTCGCGCAGCGCCGCGAACGCACGCCGGCGGCCCTCTTGACGGTCGCCCGCCGCTTCGGGCAGCTCGGGGACGTTCGCGATGGCATTGACACGCAAGAGGACCGGAAACATGCGCGCCAGAAACTCGATGTTGGGAGGCAACAGCGCCGCCACCTCTGCGCGGTCCATCCGGGCCAACGCGTGGGTCAGGGCATCGATCAAACCGTCGACCGCCTTGTACGGCACCGATTCGCGCTCGAAACAGCGACCGGCGAGTACGAGCGCGCCGCGATCGCGTGCCATCAGCTGGCAAAAGTGCCGCAGCAGCGTGCTCTTGCCGATGCCCGACTCGCCCGAGATCTGCACCAGAACGGGGCCAGCGGTGCGGCTCTCGTCGAAGGCGCGGGCGAGGAGCGCCAGCTCGCTGGCTCGGCCGTATAGCTCGCTGGTCGTTTGCACCGCCAGCGTCGGCGAACTCCGATGGCTCTGAAACAGGCGCGCCAGCACACTCTCCCCTGACGGCCGAGCGGACGGCTCGATGCTCAAGAGCTCCATGCACAGCTGCTCGAGGTCAGCCGGCACGCGCGCGCCGAGGCGGCTCGGCGAAACCGGCGGCAGGTGTCGCTTCTGAACCAACATTTCCATCGAATTGCCGCCGAAAGGGAGTCGCCCCGCCAGCGCGTGATAGAGCAGCACGCCCACGGCGTACCAGTCTGCCTCGCGGCCCACCTCGCCGGACACTGTTTGCTCCGGTGCCATGTAGGCGGGTGTTCCGAGCACGAAGCCCGACAGCATGTGTTCGTCGGACTGGACCATGTCGAGCACCAGGCCGAAATCGAGAATGACGACGCGACCCTCTTCGGTGCACAAGAGATTCGAAGGCTTGATGTCTCGATGCACTTTGCCGGCTGCGTGCAACGCCGACAGCCCGCGCGCGAGCTGACCGAGCGCGGCCCGCAGCCGGCGTTCGTCGAACACCGGCTTCGCGTCGAGGGGCGGCTCTTCAGCGGAGGCGTGCGCCCAGTCGGCGCGATCCTTGATGACCGGCGCTCCCGGCGCCCGCACGTACGTGAGGAAGTCGACGCCGGGTACGAATTCCATGGTGAAGAACCACTGGCCGGCGTGCTCCATCAGTTCGCCGAGCCGCACCAGGTTCGGGTGCACCAGCCCCTGCAGCGCGCGAAACTCGTGTTTGAATTGTAAGAGCGCCCCCGGTCCCCGTCCGCGCAGCACCTTCAGCGCGATCCGATTGCCGTGCTCACGGTCGTGGGCTTCGTACACGACGCCGGCGCCGCCGCTTCCGAGCGTGCGGATGATACCGAAACGAGCGGGGGCCACGAATTCTCGGCTGGGCACCACCACGTCGAAAGCACGCCTCCTCCTCTAAGATATCGTGGCGGCGAGACATTCGGCCATCCGTATTGCTGCGCGCCCGCCCATCGCTCCGACCCCGGCTCTGGGGGATGCAGCACGGCCGCGCCCACAGATAGCACCGGCGGCTTCGGCGAGACGATCAAGTCGATCGAACGGCTATTACGAATGCCCGACGCTGGGCGGCAATGGTTCCTACACGGCCCAGCGGGACAACCGCACCGCGAAGTACAAGGTCTACTGCGACCTGCTCCACGTGTCGTACGGCAACAACACGAGCTGCTAGTCCGAACGCGGCGTAACTGAAGATGCGGGCATGTCAATGCGCCGGCTGGTGCGCAACGCCTTTGCAGCTCGAGTGCATCGCGGTGCGCTCGATGTGCAACGAGCTTGCGCAACGCGTTCCGTGAGCCACCGTGTCCAGACTGCCTTGCGGCGAAGGCAGTCTGGTCCTCCACGACCCAAGGAGCTCGCTACGAGGAGCGAAGACGACCTTTTTGCGGCGCAGCGTCACGAGATCGGCGTCGCGCGGCGCGAGTGTCTACGACCGCGGTTGATCGCCTGTTTCGGGCGATTCCGGTGATTCGTAACGCGTCGAACGAGACGACCGACCGTTGCGTGGCTCGCAACACTCGTAGCCTTGTTCACAACCGATCGAGGAGACGCTTGCCCCACGTCGGCTTACGTCTCGCACCGCGGCCTTTGCCGACATGCCGCTGCTTTGCATTCATAGGCACAAAAGGTGCTCTGCACCCTGGGTTGGTAGGCAAGGAGTTCATTGCAAATGGTGGGGAAGACTTTATGGACGTCATCGCTGCTTGTGCTGTTGGCGGGATGTACCGCGCCAGTCTCCGATGATGGGGAGATCGTCGGGCAGACATCGGACGCCCTGGGCTCCGACCGAACCGAAGGTGGAACGGCAACCGCGCAGGGTACGCCGTGCAATACGACCACCGAGACACCCGACAAGGCCTACGACAATTTGATGACCAGTTCGAGCTTCTCGAAGTGGTGCGTCTCTTCCGCGCCCAGCACGATCACGCCGATCTCGACGATGTACGATTTCTCGGGCTCGACCAGCTATCCGATCATCAGCTACACGATTACGACCAGCAACGACGGTGCGAGTCGCGACCCGAAGGACTGGACGTTTCAGGGATGTCAGGGCACTTGCGTTGTCGATTCGGGCACCGGCTGGGTGACGCTCGACACCCGAACGGGTCAGTTCGCAGGCGCGGCTCGCTACCAGACGAACACCTACAACTTCACGAACAGCACCGCCTACCAACAGTATCGGCTCCGTATCACCGCGAACAATGGAGACACCGCGCGCCTCCAGATGGCCGAGCTGCAGATGTTCGATAGCGGCGGCATCAGCGAGAGAACCGAAGGTGGATCGAGTGCGGCGCAGGGTACGCCGTGCAACACGACCAGCGAGACCGTCGACAAAGCTTACGACAACCTGATGACGAGCGGGAGCTTCTCGAAGTGGTGCGTCACGTCGGCGCCCACCAGCACGACGCCGATTTCGACGATGTACGACTTCGCCGGCTCCGCGAGCTATGCCATCACGACCTACGCGATTACGACCGGTAATGACGGTCCGAATCGCGACCCCAAGGAATGGAGGTTCCAGGGATGCCAGGGCACTTGCGTTGTCGACTCGGGCACCGGCTGGGTGACACTCGACACCCGGTCGAATCAGTTCGCAGGCGCGGCTCGATATCAGACGAACACTTACACTTTCACGAACAGCACCGCGTACCAGCAGTATCGGCTCCGCATGACCGCGAACAACGGAGACACCGCCCGCACCCAGCTTGCCGAAATTCAAATGTTCGATATCGGTACCTCGGAGTTTTGCAGTGGCGTGCCGACCTGGAGCCCCTCAATCATCTACAATACGGGCGACCGGGTGGTCAGAGACGGCCACCTCTACGAGTGCAACTACTGGGCGGACAACATTGATCCCGCGGTCCGCTCCAACGTCGCCGGAGGTTACGAGTGGCTCTACAAGGGCGTCTGCTCGGGGGCGGTGATCGGCTCGGGCATCGGCAGCGTCATCCCCGAGGCGATGTACAACGCGATCTACCGCGGAGGCGACGTGGCGTTCTACACCTACGCCGGCCTCACCGCGACGGCGTCCCTCACCGAGTTCTGCTCCAGCACCAATCTGACGCTCCGCAAACGCGAAGCGGCTGCCTTCCTCGCCAACGTGTGGCAGGAGACGCAGGGCCTCGTCTACAAGGAGGAGGTCGACAAGAGCAACGACTACTGCTGCCCCGCGGGAGAGACGCGCAACGGCACGGTGTGTCCCACCTACGGTTGCCCCGCGCCGATACCGGCGAACGCCACCAGCGCATACTTCGGCCGCGGCGCTATTCAGCTGACGTGGAACTACAACTACAAGCCTGCGGGTGATTACGTCGGTCTGGATCTGCTCAATCACCCCGAGTACGTCCTGAATCCGGGCGGCGCGATCGCGTGGAAGACGAGCGTGTGGTACTGGATGGTGCAGAACGGACCGAACACGCAGACGGCGCACTCCGGCATCATGCTCTCGAATGGCACCGGCGGCTTCGGCGAGACGATCAAGTCGATCAACGGCTATTACGAATGCCCGAGCCTGGGCGGCAACGGTTCTTACACGGCCCAGCGGGACAACCGCATCGCGAAGTACAAGCTCTACTGCGACCTGCTCCACGTGTCGTACGGCAACAACACGAGCTGCTAGCGCGAAGAGGTCATCGTTGGCGTAGTGGCGGCATGGCAAATGGAACGTTCAACGCTTTGCCGCCCTGCCCGACGCCCCCCTCGCACGAGTTCGGCGGTGTGGTGCAGGTCGTCTTCGTACCCTCGCATTCGGCCGCCCAGAACATGAAGCCCAAGAGGCCGGGCGACGTCCCCACTCCTGGCGCCGGCGCTACCGTTTGCACGAACGGCGCCAATTCTTCGGTTACCGACCCGGAATAGATCGCGCACTCGATGCTGTCGCCATGCAGCCATAGACTGCCGGTGAACTTCGCCGGTGCGAGGGGGACGATGGGCGGAGTCATGCGGGGATCGCCGTCCACGTGCTCGAGCCATTGCGTTTGCGAGACCGACGCATCCGGTTGGTTCCTTCCGGACACCATGGCGTTGGCATAGTCGAGGACCGGATGCTCGGTGTCCAGCCAGTCTCGGCTGGCCTTGGCCGTCAGCTCCACCAGCCACCGCGTACCCGCCGCCAGATCGATCGTGAGCCGAGCCGCATGGTTCGCGCCGCTGGGATCGTAGGACAACCGCGAGCGATAGGCGTCGACGAATGCCTGCAAGGCCGCGAGGTTCGGGTTGCTGCTGTTCTCGTAGTCGATTTCGATCCCGACGCCGAGCTCGCTGGCCACCGCGGCGGCATTCAATCCGAGCTGCGCGCCGTCGGCGGCAAGGGCGGCGTCCCAGTCGTTCGTGTAGGTAATGCCGCCGATGGACAGCATCACCCGAACCCCGCGGCTTTCGAAATAGCGCACGATGTCGGCTGTCATGCCGATGGGCACGCCGTTTTGCGTCTCGGCATCGCTCGTCCGATTGAGGAGCTTCAGCGGATTGACGAAGCTCAAAATGACCAAGTTGACCGATGGCATTCCGTCGCCGCGATCGATCAGCCAGTGGTTCTTCTGATCGAAATCCGCGATGTCTCGCATGCTCGACCAGGTGCACGCGTCGTCGCCGCAGTGCCAAACGCCATAGATCTGGGGCGGCGTAGAGGTGCCGCCTGGGCCGGCTCCCTCCTGGGTCGTAGTGGGCTGCCCCGAGTGCCCACCGCATGCGCCGGCGAAGCAGGCGACGAACGCAACGCAGAACCAATTCGTCGTGCTCATGCCAGGCTCACCGCGCGCTACCGCGAGATCAAGTTATGGCCGGCGCGAGCCCGAAGCACGATTTTTTTGCAATGAACGGGAGGTGGTCACATGCGAGACCACCTCGCGCTCCATGGCCATGGTGTCCGCTTGTCGCAATGGATTCGGTCGGATACCTTCCGTCCATGCACGCAACCCATACCCAAAGCCACGTCATTCATCGGGCGTGGCTCTACGATTTGGGCACCGCATTATCTGGCGGGCAGGTCCGCGCGCTGCACCGTCGCCTTCTCGAGCGGGCGGCCATCGTTCCCGGCAATCGGGTCCTCGATGCTGGATGCGGGCCGGGCCGATTGACGCTTGCCGCGGCGCAAGCGGTTGGACCGACGGGGGAGACCCTCGGAATCGATCCATCGTCGGAGATGATCGGGTTGGCGACGCGCAAAGCGGCCCGCGCGCAGAGCGCTGCGCGTTTTCAGATAGCCGGTATCGAAGCCATCCCCGCGCCTGACGATCACTTCGATGTCGTGCTGGCGAGCCTCATGCTCCACCACCTCCCGCCCGATCTCCAGCGGCGCGGCCTCGCCGAAACGCTCCGGGTCCTCAAGCCGAATGGGCGTTTCGTCGCGCTTGATTTCAGCGCGACGCCGGGCCATGGCATCGGTCATATCCTCTGCCTTTTCGGCCTGCGCCGTGGTTCCGAAAACGCCGAGCGCCTCCGCTCGCTCGCAGGCGCCGCCGGCTTCGAAGGAGTCGAGGTCGAGCCCACCCGTCGCCGCGCGTTTTGTCTCCTTGGGGCGCGAAAGCCCGCGCCGCACCGAGAGCGGCGATCGGATGGCAAGACGGCCGCGCGCTAACATTACTGCCGCAGTCTTGGCATCGGCAGATCACGATCGGCAGATTTGGCGCCGACCCAACGCAAACTACGGCGAGGCTTCGAAGGGCCGTTCTGCGAAGACCCGCAGGCAACTGCGACCGAACCGAAGAGACCGACCCAGAGAAGCACCTTCGTGCGGCGAATGGTTGCCGTTCGTGGACCGTTGGTCAACTGAATCGCCGGCGAGATCTTCCGCGGCCGCGACCTACTGGGATCTACTGAGGCTATTCGCTTAACTGTTAATTGGATGTGCTTGACGAACACAACCAGTTCACCAACCGCGACCGTGGACCCCGACGACCGGCCGCTTCGATGGCCGGAACATCACCGGCGAAAACCGCTCATTTTGGTGGGGAAAATCAATCAGAAGGTCTCCGTTTGGCATCGCACATCGCAATCCGATGCGCTACGTCCCGACGGCACAAGAGCCTCGACGGCCGGGTGCTAGCCGTTAGTTGAAAGGAGAGATCCCCGCTCCTGTTCTTTGTTGACACGCAAGGAGGGACGATGTTGAGTGACTTACCAGCGGAGCGTCAGCCACCCGAAGGTCTGTGCCAATCTGCGAAGGATGCAGGCCGATGCACCGGCCAAAGGTGGCGGTGTGTCGCTAGGCACTGAATGGAACGTTGCAACGGAAGGAGTGAAAAATGAAGAAACTCGTCCTCGTAGTAGGTGTGCTCGGGGTCTTCTCGGGCTTACTTGGTTGTTCGTATGCGGGCATCGCGGCGTCGGGGGATAAAGTCGTCGTCCTGCGCAATGGCATGTTCTCCAATACCGCTTACGTCTGCCACGTCGTCGACAAGGGCGTGACCGCATGCGCCGCGGGCGAGAGCCCGTGAGACTCGTTGCGGAGCACAACAGACATCAAACCAGAGGAGAGGTTCACATGAAGAAGGTTCTTGGTTTTCTGCTACTTGGAGCGTGCTTCGGCAGTTCAATGGGTTGCACCGCGTACGCCGGCGCCGCAGGCGTGGGCGACAAGGTCGTCATCGCCAGCAACGACGGCTTTCTGTTTGGAGCTTTTCGTAAGGTCTACGTCTGCAAGGTGAGCGACAAGGGCCTCACGGCGTGCAGCAATGCCGAATCGCCTTGAAAGAAACGACGCTTTCCGAAAGGTCCGGCCATGAGCGTCCTTGGCGGCTCGCAGCGGGCTCAGTCGTGTCGATGAACGAGAGGGCGGGGTGGAAGAGCTCGTTGAGCTTTCTTACGGCGATGATCCACCCCGTCCTGCTCGCGTGTCCCGTCCTACCCTCGTCTCGGAGACGTTAGTGCCTTGTTTTGGTTCTTGCTCCCGCTCCCAACGACGAACGATCTCTCCTCTGTCCCCGCCTCGACGATAGCGGAGACCGCATCAAGCACAGCCACGACGACTTCCCCCCAACCGGCGTCGCACGCACCCATCGCATTCATCGGTGCGCCAAGCGGTTATCGCCGTGCAACCACCTGGGATGTCAACCTCGATGGGGCGCTCGGATCGACGCTCGGATCGTCCCATACGTTCGCCGATTTCGTTCGTTTACGAGCTGGCGTGCTGGTCTTTCGTGACGCGGACGTGTTTGCGTTGGGTGCGACCTACGAGTACGCGAACCTCGCCGACGCAACATTCGGTATTCAGGGGGAATACATCAACGACAACTCCGGTTGGTGGATCCAGCTCGGCGCGCTTGTCGACACGCAGCCGCGGCCGGGCGCCATGGCGGCGGTAGGCTACACGCTCCTGGGTGTAGAGCTGCAGCTCCGCTCGTACGAATCGCTCGGCGCCACGTTCGCCGTCTACGCGAAACTGCGGATTCCCGTCGGCTTTCTTGCCTACGAGCTCACGCATTGATCGGCCTCGAGCTTCTCGGGCAGGGGCATCGCCACGGGTACGTTTACGCCACCCAGACCTTGGAAGGAGGTAAGATTTCACGCGTTCGGCACATTCGACCGACGTTCGACACCGTAGGATCTTCGTCGATCCCAATGGACACTCGTAGCTTCGCCTCCACTGGCAACCCTGTCGCACACGAGTCGGGACTTCGAATCGGAGCTCCGCGAGCTCCGAGCGAATCTGCTCGCGATGGCGGCGCGTTGCGAACGAATCGTGCGGCTTGCGATACGCGCGTTCCTGGAAGCGTCTGCCAGCCTGACGGTCGAAGTGAAGGAGCTCGACCGGCTCATCGATCGGAGAGGGCTCTCGATGGCGTGCGCGTCATCCGAGTCGCCAAATATCTCGAACGGATCGCGGACCACGCAACCAACGTCGCGGAGGAGGTCATCTTCATCGTCGCAGGCCACGACGTTCGTCACCTGACGGATCCTCCACCTCCAGGGTCCCACTGAGGGGCCAGTCTCGGCCTTTCGATAAACACTTTCGCCCCGACCCCGCCGCCCGTCGTGGGCTCGATGTATTCTCGAAGGGTGCTGTTCCGCGTTCCACTTTTCGTTGTCGTGACGTTGTGCGTCGCATCGTCGTTGGCGAACGCAAAGGGGGCGGGGCGCCCGTCGTTCGCCCCTCCGGCAGCATGGGTCCGCGACAATGCCCTGCCCGAGGTGAACACCCCCCCGTCGGGCGAGTCGCAGCCCATCGAGATCCTCATCTCCGATCGACAGATTCGAGTCGGCAAGGACCAGGCGACGTTCTGGCGGCGCGCTTACCGCGTACTTTCGCACACCGGCGTGGAGAACGGCTCGCAGATCGAGTGGGAGTTCGATCCGTACTACGAGCGCCTCGTCATTCACTTCGTACGCATTCATCGGGGCGGCGGGACCGTCGATGCCCTTCGGCCCAAAGAGATCAAAGTGGTTCAGCGCGAGACGGACCTCGATGCTCGGATCTACAACGGCGCAGAGTCGGCGATTCTGTTCCTCCACGACGTGCGGGTGGGGGACGTCATCGACTATGCCTATACCATCAAGGGATCGAATCCCATCCTCCGCGGCAGATTCTCCACCCGTTTCCACCTGGCGGAGTTTGCTCCCACGGCGAGGTTGTCGGTCCGCTTGCTGGTCGAGGGGCAGCGGTCGATCGACTTCAAGGCTCACGGAATCGAGCTGTCGCCGAGCCTACTGAAGAGCGGATCGACGACGGAGTACCTCTTTACGAGGCACGACCTGCCCGCGATCGTGGTGGAGGACGAGCTGCCTTCGTGGTTCGATCCACGTCCATCGGTCGAAGCGTCGGAGTTCCGATCCTGGAGCGACGTCGCGACCTGGGCTTCGGAGCTGTTCGAGCGCACGGTCGAGACGTCTGCCGGGATGCGCGAGGCGGTGGCTCGATTTGCAACGGATCCCGACCTTGCGTCTCGCGCGCTGTCGGCGATCCGATTCGTGCAGGACGACGTGCGCTATCTCGGCATCGAGCTCGGAGAGAACTCCCACCAACCGTTCTCTCCGAAGACGGTGCTGGCGCGGCGGTTCGGCGATTGCAAGGACAAGTCGCTCCTGCTGGTGACGTTTCTGCGTCAGCTCGGCATCGACGCTCGGGTGGCGCTCGTGGACACCGATCTCGGAGCCGCCGTCGCCGAGCATGCTCCGTCGCCTTTCGCATTCGATCACGCGATCGTCATGTTTCGGTTGGATGGTCGTGAGTTCTTCGTGGATCCCACGGAAAGCATGGCGCACGGGTCGCTCGCCGATCTCGTCCCCCCACCGTTCGGCCGAGCGCTCGTGGTGTCGCCGACCTCCACCGATCTGATCGATCTGCCCACCCCGCCCCTGCAAGCACCCCTCGTCGAGGAGCGACAGCTCTATACGGTGAGCTCGTACGATGCCCCGGTGCTTTTCGAGGTCGAGACCGTCTATCGGCAAGACGAGGCGAGCAGCATGCGCCGGCACCTGGCCGACACCCCGATGTCCCAGCTCGCGCGCAACTACGTGAACTACTACGCCAAGATCGACCCCAAGATCACCGCCGAGCGAGAGCCTGCGGTCATCGACGAAGTAGAGACCAACGTGATCACCGTGCGCGAGGTCTACCGCATTCCCGACTTCTGGGATGGTGATCACCGCGAGTTTAGTGCCAGGCTCTTGGAAGATCGCACGACCGATCCACGCATCACGCGCCGGACGATGCCGCTCGGCCTGAAGCATCCGCAATTCGTCGCCCAGACCATCGAGGTCGTCCTTCCGGAAAACTACGACATCGAGAACGACACCAAGGAGATCGTCTCGAGCGGATTCAAGTTCACCTTCTCTTCGGTCAACCTCGAAAAGAGGTTCCGACTCCACTACGAATATCGGACATTGGGCGACTCGGTGGCCGCTTCGGACATGGAACGGTATCGAGCCAAGCTCGACGAAGTCAGACGCCTGACCGGTTATTCGATTACCCGTAGCAACAAGAAAGCGCGGCAAGACTGGAAGCCGGTGGCCTGGGTTCTGGGGAGCGCGATGCTCGGCGTCGTGGGGCTCGCTGTCGTCGGCGTCGCGGCGGTTCGAGGTCCCGCGTATTTACGCCAGCTCCGATTTCGTCGCCGCCAACGATTACTCTCGGGAGAGGGTCCTTCTACCGCGCTACCCATGCACGACGAAATGGAGCGAAGGCGATATTTCGATCGTCTGAAATGCGCATGCGGCGGGCAATGCGGCGGACCACAGGAGCAGAACCAGGTTCGATACGGTGGAGGGCTCGTCACCGTGTTCCGCTCGAGTTGTCCAACCTGCGGACGAGACCATCGGATTTACTTTCGGGACGCCTGAACCTCCGCGGACGGAATGGTTCGGACATGAGCGTGCCCTGTTGCGTAGCAAGCGCCCGCCTCATGGAGTTAAACTGAGCTGCTCGCCTTTCGCATTGAATGCAGGCGGGGAGGCCAAACGTCTAAAGCGGTTGGCCATCGAAAGTTGCTTAAGAAGGGGCTCGTCGAATGCTGAACGTGAGCAGGATCGCTTATCTCACCGTTCTTTTGGGCATGCTGGGTTGGGGGGCGGGTTGCGGAAGCCAAGCCCCCCGCGAAGAAGATCTCGGGCAGAATGTATCGCCCGTCGAGCTTCATGGCCGCGCAAGCACGTATGACTTTGCGTTCCTGCCTCCCCCGCCGCTGGCCGTGGGGGAGTCGGTAGAGGACCTGAAGGACCGATTGCACAAGCAGTCATTCCCGATCCAGGCGACCGGCGCGGTGATCGTGCCCATTCGGGACGAGGCCGGCCAACCGATCACCCAATTCGGCTCGGCGGCCCGATTCACCTGCGGCGCGACGCTGATTTCGCCAAGCTACGTCGTTACCGCGGCGCATTGCGTCGACTCCGAGTCGGTCCCCACGCCGAGCGACACCGTGGTGTTGGAGATGTATCGGCCGACGCGGAACCTGGCGATCGAGGATGTTTGGAGGCCGAAAACGCTGTTCACGGGAGCCTATCCCGACTACCAACACGTTTCTTTCGCCGAGAGCGACGGCTACTTCATCGACCATTACACCTGCGAGGTTACGGCACGCTGCGGCTTCGGAGCGTACCAATGTCCGAGCAGCCAACTTGCAAGCGGCGGGGACGTGGCGCTGCTTCACTGCGCGGGTCGACCCGGAGACCGCTACGGCTATCTGGATGTGGCCAAGGCCGAAACCCCGATAGGTTCCGAGGTTTTCGTCCCGTGGAAACATGAGGTCTATGACATCTCGCCGACGGAATCGACGACCTCCGACAAGTTCGTGCACTACGTCAAGTACCCGACCCTACCGAATTATGCGGATAACTATCACTATCTCGATCGGAATCAGCTCCTGCCGCTCATGACCATCGATTGGCCGGACGGCACCCTTCGACGCAAGCTGACCGATCCGAACGCGCTCGTGGTGTGGACCGATGCATTGGGGTGCCATGGAACGTCGGGTTCGGGATTCCTGCAGAAAAATGCGACGTTCGGCGCGTGGGAGCTGCTCGGGCCGACAGCGGTCGGCGGGAGCACGTTCGGGGGGCTCTTGTGCCAGCACTTCCCAGGCGTCGGCGGCCAAGGCACTCCGGCTCCGGGCGAGTTCGGCCTCGGTTACTCGTCGTTGGTTCAGACGCTGATCCTTCTCGCGGCTACGGACTGGACCTCCGAATGCCTGTCGCAGCCAGCGGGGTTCTTCACCTTGGGGGGGCGCAGCGCTTGCGAGCGCAGCGCGGCCGGCTTGGCGTTCGTGGCGCGTGGTGCCTACTCCGACTTCGATCCCTGGCGCTCGCCCGCCGTCAAGCTCAGTGCTGCATCGACCGTGGGAACGGTGGAGATCGAGACCGGAAGATCCTATCGCCTGGCCGTCTCCGCCACCCCCGCGACCGGATGCGTCCAGCAGGGGACCGTGCTGTCGTGCCCCGAGCTCGCCGTCCGCGTGGGGAGCACCGAAGTGCTGCGGCGAAGGCTCGATGCCTCGGCCGGGCAAGTGGCATCGAGCGGTTCCATTTTCACAGCGAACGAGACGGGGCAGGCGGCCATCACGCTCGACATGGCAGGCACCGCCTTCGAGCTCGACGAGCTTACGATCGTGCCCAGCGTGCAAGTCAACTCGTTCGATACCGGGTACGCGCGTCGAGAGGCGGCGTTGGTGGTCCCCGAGACGGCACCGGCGGCGGCGCTTCCCATGCGTTTTGCCGGAGACGGCGTGCAAGGTTTTACCTCCGTCCTGTACGCGGGCGAGCGGCTGGTCCTGGCCAGACAGGCCGTGGCGCTGCGCGGGACCTGGAGTCTTCGCTTCGAGTCTTCACAATCGCAAGGGCTGCGCTGTGGTCTTCTCGCGCGCAACGGGTCGATCCTCGTCGGGCAACCTTGCTCGCCGGGGATCGCGAACATCTTCGACTACGCAGGTCCCATCCCACCCGCCGCCCTGTTCATCGAGGGCGCTTCCTCCCAGGGCGCCGAGCTCGACGACGTGAGTTTGGCGATGGATCAGCTTGCGTCGTTTTCGTCGTGCGAGAATGCGACACGCGACGGAGACGAGACAGACGTCGATTGCGGAGGCACATGCCCGGCCTGTGGTGACGGCAAAGCGTGCTCTACCCCGGTCGACTGCGCGAGCGGGAACTGCGCCGGGGGGACCTGCGTGCCCCTGTCGAGCTGCGCCGACGGCGTGAAGAACGGAACGGAAAGCGACATCGATTGCGGCGGGGGTTGTCCGTTGGCCTGCGCGATCGGCCAGGCATGTAAGCAGACTTCCGACTGCAAGAGCGGCGCGTGCGCCGGCGGCATCTGTACCTGCATCCCGACGACCTGCGCGCAGCAAGGCAAGAACTGCGGCACCACGAGCGATGGCTGCGGCACCATGCTCACCTGCGGAACTTGCACCCCGCCGAACAGCTGCGGGGGTGGAGGCACGGCGAACGTATGCGGTTGCGCGGCCGAGTCGGATGCGTCGTTCTGTTCGAGGCTCGGCAAGAACTGCGGCACGGTCACCGGGACCGACAATTGCGGGGTCACCCGGACGGTGAGCTCGTGCGGCACTTGTACGTCGCCCGACATCTGCGGCGGCGGCGGCACGTCCAACCTCTGCGGACACTCGACGACCACCGCGTGTTTCGCCCCCTACGCACAATCCAATTGCCTGACGTACGTCGCCGGAATGAAGGTGTCCGCCAATGGGCACAACTGGACTTGCAGCAACGGCAACTGCGCCAATTGCGCCGGCTTCGCGAGCTGCGCACCGGGTGGATCGGGTTGTCCGTGGGGGGTCGTCTGGTCCGACAACGGCGCTTGTCAGTGACCGCGTGTTAAGTTCGCGCCACTACCGAGTCAAGAGAGGCGATTAGTTTTCTGGTCACCGCGCGTTTCGGGCGATGCGGATCATCGCGGCGAGACTCTTCTCGACGTCTTCTTCGGTGGTGGCCCAGCTGGTGACGCTGATGCGCATGGCCGTCTGGCCTTGCCACACCGTGGTCCCACACCAACAGGTGCCCTCGAGCTGGAGCGCGGACACGACCCGCTCGGTCGTGGCGGCGTCTCCGAACGAGACCAGCACCTGGTTCAAGACCACGTCGTTGAGAATGCGGAAACCTGCCCGGTCGAGGCCCTCGGCGAAGCGCCGAGCGTGGCGGCAGGTGCGGTCGATCATGTTGGCAATTCCCTCGCGTCCGAGCGAGCGAAGCGCCGCCCACACCTCGACCCCCCGCGCGCGCCGTGAGAGCTCCGGAGTGTGGTCGGCCGGATTGCGGTGCTCGGTTGCGGTGGGCAGGTACTCGGCGGTGACCGCCATCGCCGCGCGGAGCGCATGCGGTTCGCGCACGAACGCGAGTCCGCAATCGTACGGCACGTTGAGCCATTTGTGAGCATCGGTCGCCCACGAGTCGGCGCTTCCGACGCCCTGGACAAGTTCTCGCTTCGACGTCGACGTCGCCGCCCACAACCCGAACGCTCCGTCGACGTGCACCCACGCACCGCTCGCCCGCGCGTACGCAACGAGCGGTTCGATGGGATCGACGGCGCCGGTATTCACATTGCCTGCCTGCAAGCACACGACGGACGGCCCCGCGATCTTCGGGAGCGCGTCGGTGCGCTGGCGCCCTTGCGCGTCGGTGGGAACGGCGAGTACGCGGCTCCGCCCGAGCCCGAGCAGGCCGAGCGCCTTGATGAGGGTCGGGTGAGCCTCGGCACTAACGACGACCGAGATGGGCGGCGCGCCGAAAAGCCCGTTCGCCTCGACGTTCCACCCGACGCGATCCAGCACCTGGTGGCGGGCGGCGGCCAGGGCGGTGAAATTGGCGACGCTTGCACCGGTCACGAACGCGCCCCCGGTGCCGGGCGGCAGGCCCAAGAGATCCACCATCCAGCCGAGCGCCACTTCCTCGAGCGTCGCCGTGGCAGGCGTCACGTTCCAAAGGCCGGTGTTCTGATCCCATGCCGAAGCGAGGACGTTGGCTGCGAGGGTGATCGGAAGGGCGCCTCCGATCACGAACCCGAAAAATCGCCTGCCGGCCATTCCCATCGTGGCAGGCGAGCCGATCTCGTCGAGGAGGCGCAGCACCTCGGCGGGATCGCACGGACGTTCCGGCAGTGGCTCACGAAGGCGCGCGAGCGACGCGACGGCGTCCGCGCTGGGACCGACGGATCGCTCATCGAGCCTTTCGAGGTAGCGGATGGCGCGCTCCGCGCCATCTCGGACGAGCGCCGGAACGAGGCTCTTCGAGGGCATCATCCTCCGGAGTGTCGCCCGCATCGAGCACATCCCGCAAGCCGAGTCTTGCCGACGTGACGTAAGAGACTCCATTTCGGGCCTTGCAGATCTCTCGTGCATCGAAGAGATGACGGCTGCTGGGTGCGGCTCGGCATCGGAAGATCCCCACGTTACTGGAGCGGACCGTCTGCCTCAAACAGTTTCGCCGCGGTGCTACTCGCAGAAGTGCAGGGCCAAGCCGCAGTGCCGCCCTTCAGTGCAATCCGCGTCCGTCAAACATTCAACACACTGGAAGGCAGTCGCGTCGCAGATCGGGAGCGGCGAAGTGCAATGCTCATCGCGCGTGCACCAGACGCACTTGGATGTGGGGCTGCACGCATGATAGCCGTACTTACAATCGGCATCCGTGCGGCAATCGATACAGGTATGTAGTTGGGTATCGCAAAAGTCATTGAAGCAGTCGGTATCGGTCAAGCAATCGACTTTGACGCATTCGCCCTTGGGCGAGCAACTGTATTTGCCGAAGTCCTGAAAGCATTCCGAATCGGACGAACAAGGGGCACACGTATTCGTCGCCGCCGAGCAGCCGAGTGGTAGATCGCAGTCGATGCCCGTCTTGCAGAGGCCGAAAACCTTGGGGTCCGAAGAGCCTCCGATGAAGACGGAGTTCTCGCTGCTCAGGGCTCTTCCGCGCTCTTCGTCCTCTCGCAGCTCGGGCTTCAGCTGGTCGCAGGTGCGAGCCGCCACCGACGCTGCATTGCAGATGGGCGGATCGCCATTGGTGCAGCCTCGCAGGCAGAAGCTCTGATCGAACGTGCCACACTCGGGCGCCCGCTGGCAGAGCGCCGCGCAGTAGACCGAGCAGTCATAGACTTGTTTGAGCTCTTCGCAGGTGAGCTGGTCGGCAGGCCTGGCGGAGGCGCAACTCTTGGGATCGATCCCCGCGACGCACCCGTCGACGCAGGTTGCTGAATTGGCGACCCCCAGACTACAGTCGGCGAAGGCTTTGCAGGTGCTCGTGCAGACCGACCGGCACGCCGCATCGTTGGACGGGGCGCTCGAGGAGCAGCCCCCAAGGATGGCGGTCAGCAAAAGAGGAAAGGCGAAGAGTCGAATAAGCTGCACGTTTCAGATCCTTGATGAAGCCCCGGAGCGTCTCGCGTTAGCCGCAGTATGCAAGGTCCGGCTTGCCGGGACAAGCCGCGGCGCTCAACAGCGAAGCCATTTTCCTGCCGGGGAGGTGACCGATGGCCATGGCGCCGGCAACGTTCGACGATGGTTCAGCGGAAGCTCGATGCCAGTCCGGCGGCGCAAACCGTGGCCGGAGACCTCTTGCGCCGGTACTGGGCGTGGAAGCCGGTCTCCAGCGACTTCGACTTCGAAGCATTCGCTCGCGCCCTGGACACGTGTGGTCCGAGGAACCGGTGTATGCCGCCACTGCTTTGCCGCTCCACTCAGCCTCGACGAACGACGGCTCCGGGCTCGCCCCGGACCTCGATTGTCTCGTGTTGCCGGGGAAAGGCCGCGGCGCTTGACGCTGCGATCGAACGGTCGGCCCGAACGGCGAAATCGCCGTGTAGGCGTTTCGCTGACCGGTCGAAGTGCTATGAAGCGGCACTCCCTTGATTCGTCTCGACTCGATCAGCAAACGTCACGGCCGGCAGATCCTCTTTCTGGAAACCTCCGCATCGATCAATGGCGGCGAGAAAGTGGGGCTGATCGGGCCGAACGGGTCGGGTAAGACGACGCTCTTTCGGCTGATCACCAAGGAAGAGGAGCCGGACGGCGGGCAGGTGTCGGTCGATCGCGGGCTCACCATCGGGTACTTCAGCCAAGACGTAGGCGACATGAAGGGAAACAGCGTCGTGGTCGAGACGATGGACGGGGCGGGGCCCGTTTCGGCTGCGGCGAACGAGCTACACGCGCTCGAGATCGCGCTCGCCGACCCCGCGCGGGCCGGAGAGCTCGACCGACTGGTCGAGGAGTTCGGTCATGCGCAGGCTCGCTTCGAGGAACTCGGAGGCTACGCCCTCGAAGCCAAGGCGCGCGAGATCTTGGCCGGCCTCGGCTTCAGCCAGGCGATGATGGACGTCGACGTGAGCGCTCTTTCGGGCGGTTGGAAAATGCGCGTCGCCTTGGCCAGAATTCTCCTCATGCGCCCCGATGCGCTCCTGCTCGACGAACCGACGAACCACCTCGACATCGAATCGATCATCTGGCTCGAAGGCTATTTGAGGGCATTCGAAGGGGGCCTGGTCATCACCTCCCACGATCGCGAGTTCTTGAATCGTATCGTGAACAAGATCGTCGAGATCGACGGCGGCGAACTCATCACCTACTCCGGCAATTACGATTTTTACGAGCAAAAGCGGGTGTTGATGGAGCAGCAAGCCGAAGCCGAGTACGAGCGACAACAGGCGATGCTGGCCAAGGAAATGCGCTTCATCGATCGATTCAAGGCGCAGGCCGCCAAGGCTTCGCAGGTGCAATCGCGCCTCAAGAAGCTCGACAAGATCGAGAAGGTGGAGCCGCCCAAGCGCAGAAAGACGCTGAAGTTCGATTTTCGCGCGGCGCCGCGTTCGGGCGAGGACGTCGCCAAGATCGAGGACGTGAGCAAAGCCTACGGCGAGCACGTCATCTACGAAGGTTTCGATTGGCTCGTCCGCCGCCGCGAGCGGTGGTGCGTGATGGGGGTGAACGGCGCGGGCAAGTCGACGCTTCTCAAGCTCGTCGCCGGTGCCTCGACACCCGACGCCGGGCGCGTGGTGCTCGGCGCCAGCGTGAAGCTCGGCTATTTCGCCCAGCACGCGATGGAAATCCTCGATGCGCCCCAGACGAACGGCGCTACCGTCTGGGATTCGCTGGTGGCAAGCTTTCCGCACGGGTCGATCGGATCGCTGCGAACGCTGGCCGGCGTGTTCGGCTTTTCCGGCGACGACATCGAGAAGCCTTGCCGCATCTTGTCGGGTGGCGAGAAGGCGCGTCTGGTGCTCGCGAAGATGCTCTACGATCCGCCGAACTTCTTGGTTCTCGACGAGCCCACCAACCACCTCGACATGGCGACGAAAGACATGCTCATCGATGCCCTTCACGATTTCGAGGGGACGATGCTCTTCGTCTCCCACGATCGCCGGTTCCTGTCGGCGCTCTCCAACCGTGTCCTCGAGCTGTCCACGGAAGGCCCGCGCCTCTACGGCGGCGGCTACACGGAATACGTCGCCGAGAGCGGCCACGAGGCGCCGGGTCTGCGAAGCTGAGGCGCTGGTCTGGGGCCGATCACTCCGCGGGTGAGCTGGCTTCGAAGATACACCACGCGTGATCCCCCCCCACGAGAACCTTGCCGCCAAGCCGGTACCGTTGAAGGAAGCGGCTATCATTATAGAGGGCCTCGGATGTCGGAACCGACGGCTTGTCACACGTCTTCGTCGATGAAATCAACTGGATGTAAAAGGGAGCTCTCTCGAAAATGCGATTGGTGAATTCGGGCCCGATCTTGCGCGTGTAGCCGCCCGGAGCGGCCGCGACGACCGGATCGACCAGACCAAGTAAGTCGACGACCGGGTAATCGGTCATGTAACCCACGTAACCGATGTCGCCGAGAGCGATCGGGCCAGGCTTGCCCTGATCGAGCAGCCATTTGACGACGCCACCGGCGGACGTCTGCCACTCCTGCATCTCGGTTTTCAGCACCCAGCGCTGTGCGCCGCGCACGTTCTTGGCACGGCCGACGAACATGACGAAGCCGATGGCGACGATGGCCAGCCATCCCGGCGGCTTGCGCTTGTCGAGGAGCGATCGGGCGCCGATGTCGACGAGCAAGAAAGCGAACGGTTCGAAGGGGGATAGAAAACGAAAGTAGGGCATCCAGTCGCCCCCGACCACGACCACATAGCCGACGTAGGACAGTGCCACCGCCGCAATCGCGAGCAGATCGCGACGCCGCGTTTCGACGGCCACGACGATGCCGAAAACGGAGAGCCAAACCAACGGACCCGCGTGAACGAAGTAGTTCTGAACGTAGTCCCAGCCACGGTTGAACTGAGCGTTGAGGTCGCCTGTCTTGGCGGGCAGGCTGTTCGGCAACCAGGCGCCGTAGTAGAGCCGACGAAACAAGACGTGTGATCCGACGATGCTCGCGAAAACTCCCGCTCGCAGGAGGTTTCGGCGAGACATGACGCGCCGCCCCAGGAAGAGCATGGGAATCGCCATGAACAGCGGCGCCTCGGGACGCGTGAGCCCGGCCAAGCCAAATACGAGGGCCGACCAAGGAAAGCGCGCGTGCCGCAAAGCTGGCGCCGTCGCGACCGAGTCGGCCGGCTCGCCCATCGAGGGTTCCTCGCGAAAGAAAAGCTCGAGAGCAGCGAGCACGAGGAACGTGATGAGGGAAGTCTCGAGACCCCACACCGCGTACCCGGAAAAGACGATGCTCGTGGCGAGGAGCCACGTCGCGCAGCAGGGAAAGTGGCCGAACGGCCGCAACCGTCGTGCCAAAACATAGGTCATGCCGAGCGCACCCAGAGCCGAGGCGGCACCAAGTACTTTTGCGAGCGTGATGGGATCGAATCCCAGCCGAACGCCTCCGCCGAGGATCACCGTCCAAAGAAAATTCGTATAGCCTTCGACCCGTTCTCCGGGATTGTAAACGAGACCCAATCCGCGAGCGAAGTTGCGCGCATAGCGAAACGAGATATAGGCGTCATCCGTGGTAAAGCGATGGACAGCCCACATGTTGGCGAGCAGAGCGACGGCGGGCACAACGAAACCCACCACGAAGTGCAACTCAGGCGGCAACCATGCCCCTCGAACCCAGTCGCCAATGGTGTCCGCGACGAGCGGCTTGCCGTTGGTGTGAGGCGCCTCGACCGAGTCGGTCTCGACATGGGCCTGTGCCATGGGTGAGGGACATAACATTTTTCGGTTGGTCGGAGGCATTCAACCGTGTAGCCATCCGGCAGGACGCTTGATGGCCACGAGCGGCCTCTGAACCGACTTGGTCAAGGACGATCACCACGGCGCGATCTGCGAACGCGATCATTGAGGTGACCGCACCTCGAGCGTGCGCGTCGCCGCGAGGGTTACCCCGTACGCGAGCACGGCCAGCACGAGGACGTGCGTGAACCCGTAGGCGGTCGCGATCATCATCCCAATCACGGAGGCGAGGACCGCCGCAAAACCGTTGATGCCCCACATCCAGGGCACGAGCCGGCCGAGGTCGATAGCGGTCAGAATGCGAATTCCCGTCGGGAAGATCATTCCCATGCAGGTTCCGAGGGGCGCGATCAGCGCCGAGGCCACAAACCAACGAGCCTCGAGAGACCAGCCCTGCAGCAAGAGAAGCAGCGGCGGTACCGCAAAGGCGCTCAAGAGCACGCCCACGATGATAGCGAGAAGGGGCCAGCGGACCTGGCGCGTCAGAGCCCCGCTCATGCGACCGCTCAGGAAGCTCCCTATCCCGGTAAACAAAAGCAGCGAGAACAGGACGACGGTGAGCCCATACGTCGGATGACCGAGGAAAACCGTAAACCTTTGGATGAGCGCGAGCTCGATGAGCATGAAACCCGCCCCGATGCCCGCGAAGTACGCCGTGGGAGCACGATACATCGAGAGAAAGAGCTGCCGCAGCGAAAGGCCCTGGTATCCACGAAGCGGCTTGATGAGGAAGCGGTAGCCGATCAGGACGAGCCCGAGAAGCATGGCGCCGAGGGTGCCGCTCGACGAGCTGGCTTCCGCGATGTCACGCTTCTTCACCGCCGCGATCCAGCTGCCCAGCGGTTTCTTGGTATTGAAAAAAAAGGGTCTTTCGTCGCTCGGCGGGACGAGATCGAACGGGCCGTCATCCATCAAGGCCCGGTCATGCTCGAGCGTGCCGCGGACGTCGATCTCTTCGCGCACGCTGACGCCATCCACGACCGGCCAGAGCATAGGAAACCTCATGCGCCGGCTCAGATCGGTGAGCGCGGCGATCTCTTCGCCCGTGAACGGCGAGCGTTTCATGAGACAACTGGCAACCGCGTGGCTGAGGTATCCGTTCGCGTAGAGCACCGCCACGTGATCCGCTGGGTGCGCCGCACCATTTCTCTCGAGGGCATGGCTCATCAGCGCCAGAACGCGAGCGACCTCGCCGTAGTCGGTCCGTTTGTACCAGCGCGAGATGCTGAGGATGCCGTCGTCCTTCAAGCGGGAGAGGAAAAGGTCGAACGCCTCCTGGGTGTAAAGAGTATTTTCGGTCAGTACGAGCTGACCTGCCATCGTCGCGGCCCAGGTGTCGATCATCGACATCTGGATGATGTCGTAGCGTGCGTGGCTATTCGCGAGCTCGCTGCGCGCATTGGCTTGCGTGAGGCTCACTTGGGGGAGCGCATAGACGCCTCCGCCGTAGGCTCCGAATACATCGCGACTCGCTTCGATCACCGCCGGGTTGATCTCGATGACATCCACGCGCGCCGCGCCGAAGTGCGCCGCCGTGAGCACGTCCCTTCCGCCCCCGCCGCCGATGATGAAGACCGATCCCACCCGCTCGGGCCGCAACCAGTAAGCGGAAGCCGTCACGTCCCACTTGAGGAAATCGATGCGCTCCGGCGGCGCCGTCCCGCCGTCGCGGATGATCGGCGTACCGGCATCCGCGTCGAGCTCGATCCAGAGGCTCTCGGGCACGAAGCCCGTGAAGGCATTGCTCATTCCCCAGCCGGCTTCCCAGACGGGATGGGTCTGATCGTTCCGCCCGTCCCGGTCGCGCAGGCTGACGGTCACCCGGGCCAGGCTGTTCCATTTTTCCCAGATGACATTGCTCTGGGTGTGCTTGGCGAAGCGCAACCGCGTGACGCTCGGGTGGAGAAGAGCGAAGAGGGTAACGACGGTATACAGCGCGAGCAGGCCGGCGCCGACGCGCTGGTCACGTCTCGTCCCTACCGCATGAGCGAGGCAGACACCGGCGGCTGCGCTCGCCCACGCGCAAACCAGCGCGGCATTGAGCGCCGACGTGTGGTCGAGCAGCATGACCGCGAAAAGGCAACCCATCGCGGCGCCGAGAAGATCGACCAAGTAGAGGCGGACCACGTGCTTCGCGTAGTGGGCCAGCAGATAAGCGACGACGTAGCCGGAGTAGTAGAAAGCGGCGGCCAGAACGCTCCCCAACAACGCGAGCTGAACGGCGGCCAAAAGCTCGTTCGTCGTTCGCGTGAAAACGAATCCGAACGTGCCGACGACGATGAGGCCGGCGCTCGCCTGCGCGGCCGCCGGTGCCCCCAACCGCTTGCCCCCCTCCCCACTTTTTTGCTCGACGAAGATCTTGACCGCCGAGGCAGCCATTCCGAGCATGGCGAACGCCACGATGAGAAATGCAAAATGGTACGACACGGTGACCGACAGGATGCGCGAAAGGCATAGCTGAAGCGCGAGGGTGACCAGCGTCGTCAGGAACATCGCAAAAAGGAGCGCCAGCGGGACCTGCTTCTCTTCGGCGATCCCCGCCGTCGCGGTCTCCGGCAAAACTTCCGCGATCGCGTTCGTCATCGTCCGCATCCTACATCGATGGGTACCGCTCGCGTGGCACCTTCGCGCTGAGGTCAGGCACTCTTGCTCGCTATTCTCGATCGCGATGTTCCACGGTTGTACCCGGTGTGCGCGTCGACGGTGAGGTTTCCCTTGGTCCCGCCCAACAGCTTGTTCGGCGTTTCTCCGCTGCGCGAAGGGCTGAAGACGTAGACAGTGTGCACCTTCGAGAGAAAGGTCCAGACGAACGAGCGCTTGTCGCGCGTCTGGGTGCGGCAGCTCGTCTCGTCCGCCTGCACGTGCGGGTCTCGTACTGCGTGACAACGGAATGCCCGCGCGCCGCATGGCCTTCTCGACACGATAGATGGGCGTCGCATCGGCACACTTGTCGACGGCGAGTTTGGCGAGGAAGGCCGGACCATACGTGCATCCTTCGCGCACGCGCGGTGGTGCCGGACCGCGCGCGTAGTGCAGTTTGCAAGGACAGCGACCCACCTCGACGACGTGGATGCGGCGCTCGAAGCGGCCAGGCACCCACTCGTATTCCACTGAGCGATCACCGGTGCCGATCGGCTTGATCTCCTCGCCGCAGTGCGGACATCGACGTTGCTAATGGCGATGCACCAGAAAGGCAGGTACACGAGGCGACCTCCGCCTTCACCCAGGTATCGCGGCGGCACCGCAAAGGACCTTAGAACGGGTTCTTAGTCGAGGATGTCGATCGTGATCCGGATCTTCTTGCCGCGAAGGTGCTGGCGCAGCTGAGGAACGTTGATGTCGACACATCTGGCGCTCCAAGCTGCAAGCTCTTCCTCGGTGCATTCCGGACCGGGGGGATCACCCGCTTCCAGGACGATGTCGTCGCCGTCCCAGGAAGCAAGTGTTCCTTCGTAAGTGAGCTGATCGGCCATGGCGCCGGACCGTAGCACATCCGCCGCCCGCCGTTTCGAGGTGCACCTCCGACGAAAGAGCGTTTCGGTTGCGCGAGAACGCGTGATTTCTCACTCAGAAATCCCACGCTGCCCGGCGTGCAACGCTCGAAGGGAGTGAGTTTCGGGTGTGCTACTTCTGAAGGGTGTTCACGGAAACGCGTTCCGGCCCTCGCCGGTCCCCGCGAGAGGCCGCCCTTCACAGCTTTTGGAGGTTTTCGGGCGTTTCGCTGCTCACCAATGCAGTATGGATGGCACTTTCCTTACCGGTGCCCGGAACGGAGTGGCTTTCGCTGCTGCCTGGGATCGTGGCGATTTGCGGGCAAGGAGCGCTCTTTGCGATCCAGCTTGCGGTTGCCGGGAGCGATGGGCGATGACTTTGTACTGCGCCCCGTTTTCACGGCTCTATGGCAAGTCCCCATCGCGGGCCTCATCGGCGTTTGGCTGGCGCGACCCTCCGATGCCTCGGTACCGCCCGCGTGGGCGCAGCCCGACCCCCCGCCCTTGGCCCGCCGCAGTTCGTAAGAATGGCGCGCCTCCTGGAAAAGAGCGGGCGCTTCCCAGCTCGACGCCGGAAGACTAAAGTATGTTTCCCATGTCTTCTTCGCAGTTCGACGAACCGCAAGACGATCTCGCGACGGCGGCTACGCCCCCGTGGTGCGCTCGGCCGGCGCACGCTGACCGGGCGCTCGAGCTTGCGACGCCCGCGCCTGACGGCGCCGCCGTGCTCCGTTCGCACGAGCTCGGCATGCACATCGGGAGCGAAAAGCGGCCACAGCATTGAATATAGCGACTATCCGCTCAGGGGGCAATGTTGTTTTGCAAATAGTCGAGAGTAGGTCCGCGGCAAGCTCGTTGTACGTGGCGATGCCGCGGCCACGGCGCACAACGTCATTCCGAACGAGACGCTCACCGATTCGAATCGCTCACTTGCCAAGCGGTTCCATGTTCAGCGACGCGGAACCCGCGCCTCGAGCTTCGCCCCGGTGTAACAAATGAGCGCATCCGGCGCCGCCTCGATCGCGTCGTACGCCGCCCATACCTCGGCGAGCTCCGCCGGCGTGAACGCGCCGGCGGCCAAAAGCTGCGGCTCCGCGGAGCGCAACAGCGCGCGAAAATAACGCAGCTTGGCCGCTCGCCCCGCGGGGTCGCGCGCGTCGCCGAGGAACGGGATGAACCGGTGCGACACCACCTCGAGCCCCGCCTTCGCGGCCAGCTCCGGGAGGCGCGCACCGATATTGGGATGTCCGCCGGCGGCTCGCTGCGCCGCGCAGAACGCCGTCCAATAGTGGTCGAGCGCGGGCTTTGTCGGCTCGAGCGCGAGGCTCGCGTTGTAGACCTCGGTCACCCACACCCTGCCGCCCGGCGCCACCACGCGCGCGCACTCGCACAGGACCGCGGCCGGCTCGGGCACGTGCTCGAGCATGAAACAGATGAACGCGCCGTCCACCTGGCCGTCGTGCAGCGGCAGTGCCGTAGCCGACGCGCGCACCAGTTCGACCGCGCCCGCCGCCAGATCGTCCGCGAGCACCTGGCGAGCGCGCGTCAACTGCTCGTCGGAGATATCGACGCCGATCACCGGCATCGACGGCCAGCGCCGGCGCAACAGCCGCGTCTGCGCGCCCACGCCGATCCCGATCTCGAGTAACCGGCCAACGCCGTCGAGGTCGAGCCCGTCGAGCACCCAGGGCGCCAGGAAATCGGCCTGCTCGATGAGCCGTCGCGCCTCGTCGTCCGAGTAACCATGGATGTAGCCCGCTTCCCGCTCGCTCATGGGCCACGAATGTAGTGCGGTCCCGCCATGAGCGATACGTGTCGCCGCGTTCTGGAGAGCGGTAAGCACCACCGCTCTCGTACCCACGCCGCGGCGGGGCCGTGGCCTTCACCACGCTGGCGTTTTGAGGCCAGTGATGGTTCCGAATCCCGCTAACCCCACCAGCTCAAGCAACTCCTGGGCGCGTTGGGTTCGCTCGCGCTCTCCCACACCTTGCATCTTTCGGCAGATTGGTCATCCGCCTTCGAAAACACAATCGATCGGTCGGAGCGGCCATGAGCTCACTTGAACTGGGGGTGTGGCTCTTATCGAGCGGCGCCGTGAGCTGGGCGTGTCTCTTTTCGAGCGACGGCCCAGGTAAGTATACTTACCTCGGAAATGGCGCGAGAAAGCACTCTCGGTGGCTGCCGCGCTTGCGGTCGGGGTTCTGGTTCCCCTATGCGAGCTCCGAACAAGCCGCCACCTGAAGGTCCAGGAGGCGATTGCTCGGATCAACCCAATCCTGCGCGGGTGGGTCGGCTACTTCCGCCACGGCAACTCCAGTAGGGCATTCGGCTCGGTCAAGCACCACGTCGAACGCAAGGTGAGGCGGTTCGCGGCACGGCAGCGCGGGCGCAAGGGATTCGGCTTCGAGCGGTGGAGTCGTGCCATCACGGGCAATGGGGCCTCTACGGAGACTACCGGCTCGACAGACGTGGCTCGAAAGCGCGCGGAGGTCGAACGGAAAGCATCACCTCGTTGGATGACGCCTCCGCGGAGAGCCGGGTGCGGGAAATCCGCCTGCCCGGTTCGACGTGGCGGAGGCCGAAACGGAGTGATGGAGTGGCGAGTGAGGCACCGTCAACCGAAAGGGACGGAAACAGCTGGGCCTTCCTGAACACCACCGCGCCGGTCCCCGACCCTACCGTTGAACTGATCGAAACGGATTTCTCGGTGTTGGGGAGCGAGGCTGGCTAGAGCGTCGCGGCTGGTTTCGGCATATCGGGGTGATTCCGACGGCCTCGCCGTCGTTTGCGTTGGGTCGGCGCCCAATCTGCAGATCGTGATCTGCCGATGCCAAGGCTCCGGCAGTCCTGCTAGGGGCACTTGGGTGGCACGGGCTTGCAGACGGAATCGTGCTTGTCGGTGGCCGCCTTCGTCATCAGCACGAGGTGCTTTTCCAGCCAGGCCGCACCCACCAGGGGGGACATGTTGCTATAGTCCTCCACGAAGTCGAGCCCTATCGACACGAAGCCGAGAGACGCGAGTCGAAGCACGATGGCGCCGCGCGACTCGCCTGGTTCGAATTGCAAACGACCTTTCGCGGAGAGAGGCCCTCCGCTCGCGGCGAGAATCTGCACGTCGCTCCAGCGGCAAAAACGTTCGACGCTGAGATCGAGCGCGATGTCTTTCAGAGGCAGCAACGTGGGGACCCACGCGGGGATCGTATCCGCGGAGGCGAGGGCATTGAGCGCCGGCAGGCCGTCGCGAAGGCTGACTCGCACCTTACCGGCCATGTCGAAGTTCTCCCTGGTGTCGATGTGGGCGCTGTCGACCTTGAATTCCGCCCACCAGTCGCCGGTGTGGTGTTGCCTGCTGTTGAGCAAGACGTTGCGCGCTTGGACGACTCCGGTGACGTCGGCCGCTCGATGGGATTCGTCCTTCGAGAGCAGGTCCAAAGAGGCAACGATATCTCCCCCGATCTGCGTCTTGCCGATTTGACCGACGATCTGTTGGACGTCGAGGCGCACGGGACCGCGCACTTCTCCGTCGGCGAGGGACAGGGACGTCTGAATCGACGTCGCGGTCGCGTCCGCCTGCCAACTCCTTGGCGCCCCCTCGCCATTCTTCAGACGAATCTTGGTCGAATCGATACGCGCGGCGACGGTCGTTCCGTCCCATGCGCCGGAGAACACCATGCGGTGCGCCGCCGCCGTGAACTCTCCCCATCGGGCTGCCACGCCGTCGAACGACCCCCGGAGC
>WNGB01001498.1_pt1 | contig 38682 bp, 38 predicted proteins | sample 5400681 | NCBI WGS metagenome assembly WNGB01 (sample SAMN13153367, study PRJNA577476) | soil metagenome | isolation source: 115 cm soil or saprolite under grassland replicate 2 | place: USA:California | collected 2016-06-15 | reverse complement strand
CCTGCTCAAAGGGGGGGGGGGGGACGCGGACCGGATCGTCTGCCCCGTGTGTCGCCATCGGTGGCGGCCAGTCCGCCCGCCCTGGTGTGAGCGCTGCGGCCAGCCCGAGCCGCACTTCGGTCCCTGCCGCCTGTGCGCGACGTGGCCGGCGGCGCTCCAGGTGGTCCGCTCGGCCGTGTGGCTCACAGCGGGGGCGCGAGAGGCGGTCCACGCACTCAAGTACCGCGGCCTGCCGCGCATCGCCGACGACCTGGCGGCCGTGATGGCCCGGCCGGCGCCCGCCGGCGACGAACCGTCGGTGCTCGTCCCGATCCCTCTCGCCGCCCGGCGGCTGCGGCAGCGCGGCTACAACCAGAGTGAGTGGTTGGCGGCGGCGCTGGGCCGACGCTGGCAGCTCCCGGTCAGGAGCGACCTGCTGTCGCGGGTGCGCGAGACCGCCACGCAGACGGCGTTGACACCGGAGACCCGGCTGGCGAACGTGGCGGGGGCGTTTGCAACGCGGAACGCGGAAGTGGGAACGCGGAACAGTTCCGCGTTCCGCGTTCCGACTTCCGGGTTGATTCTCGTCGACGACGTCTTCACCACCGGCGCCACACTGGCCGAGGCGGCCCGGGCGCTGGAGCAGGCCGGCGCGCAGCGCGTGTACGGCGTCACCTTCGGGCGCGCGGTCATTCCGGATTTCACCTAGAGAGGGAGCTGCTCAATGGCGGTTCGGGTAGGGATCAACGGGTTCGGGCGCATCGGCCGCAACGTAGTGCGTGCGGCAATGCTGGCGAAGCAGGAGGACCTCGAGTTCGTGGCGGTGAACGACATCACCGACACCAAGACGCTCGCCCACCTGCTCAAGTACGACTCGGTCCACGGGCGTTTCCCGGGTACGGTCGAGGCCAAGGGGGAGGCGCTGGTCGTGAACGGCCGCGAGATCAAGGTCTCCGCCATCAAAGAGCCGGAGAAGCTCCCCTGGAAGAGTCTGGGCGTCGAGCTGGTGCTCGAGAGCACCGGCCGCTTCACGGACCGCGAATCGGCGGCGAAACATCTGACCGCGGGCGCGAAGAAGGTTGTCATCTCGGCGCCGGCCAAGGGTGAGGACATCACGATCGTCATGGGGGTGAACCACGAGAGGTACGACGCCGCCAAGCACCACGTCATCTCGAACGCGTCCTGCACGACCAACTGCCTCGTCCCGGTCGTGAAGGTCGTGATGGACCACTGGGGATTCAAGCACGGCTTCATGACGACGGTGCACAGCTACACCAATGACCAGCAGATCCTCGACCTCCCGCACAAGGATCTGCGCCGGGCGCGGGCTGCGGCGCTGAGCATCATTCCCACCACCACCGGGGCGGCGAAAGCCACGGGCCTCGTGCTGCCCGAGGTGAAGGGGAAGATCGACGGCGTCTCGCTCCGCGTGCCGACGCCCGACGTCTCGATCGTGGATCTGACCGCCGAGGTCGAGCAGCGCACCACGATCGACGAGGTCAACGCCGCCTTCAAGCAGGCGGCGCGGGGCGCGCTCAAGGGCATCCTCGAGGTGAGCGACGAACCGCTCGTGTCGGTGGACTACATCGGGAGCCTCTACTCGAGCGTCGTGGACGCGATGTCCACGAACGTCATCGACGGCACGCTGGTCCACGTCTCGTCGTGGTACGACAACGAGATGGGGTACTCGGCGCGCTGCGTGGACCTGCTTGCGTACCTCGGGCGCAAACGGTGAGCAAGCGCAGCCTGCGCGACTTGCCGGTCGCAGCGCTGGACGGCAAGCGCGCGCTGGTTCGCGTCGACTTCAACGTCCCCTTGAATTCGAAAGACGGCACCGTCGCCGACGACACCCGGCTGCGCGCCGCGCTCCCCACGATCACGTACCTGCGCGAGAAGGGCGCCCGGGTCGTCCTGCTCTCGCACCTCGGGCGTCCCAAGGGAGGTCCCGACCCGAAGTACTCCCTCCGTCAGGTGACCCGCGACCTCGAGCGGCTGCTGGGCGCGCCGGTCGAGTTCATTCCGGACCCCGCGGCCGGCATGCCCGCCACGCGGCGGCTGCCGCGCGGCGGCGTGGCTCTGGTGGAGAACACCCGCTTCTGGCCCGGCGAGGAGGCGAACGACCCCGCGCTCGCCCGCGTCTTGGCCGCCCTTGGCGATTTCTACGTGAACGACGCCTTCGGCTCGGCGCACCGCGCGCACGCCTCGACGGAGGCGGTGCCGCACTTGCTCAAACCCGCCGTCGCCGGATTCCTGATGGAGAAGGAGTTGAAGTATCTCGGCGACGCTCTAACCCACCCGAAGCGTCCTTTCGTCGCCGTGCTGGGCGGCGCCAAGATCTCTGGCAAAATCGAGGTTATTGAGGCTCTGCTGCCGCGTGTCGACGAGATCCTGATCGGCGGAGCGATGGCCTGCACGTTCTTCGCGGCCATGGGCATGCCCGTCGGCACATCGCTGGTCGAGCCGGACCGCATGGCGCTCGCCAAGTCTCTGCTCGCGAAGAGCGGATCCAAACTGATCCTGCCGCGCGGCGCGGTCATCGCGCCCTCCCTCGACCGGGCCGGCGAGCGGCGGGAAGTCCCCGCCGACCGCGTCCCCGACGGCTGGGCCGTTTACGACATCGACGAGTCCACCCGGCACGACTTCCGCGCCCGGCTGCTCCGCGCCAAGACCATCGTGTGGAACGGGCCGATGGGTGTGTTCGAGACGCCGCCGTTCGATGCCGGAACCCGCGCGGTGGCGGAGGCCCTCGTGGCGGCCGGGGCGAAGGGCGCCGTCACCGTCGTGGGCGGGGGTGACTCCGCCGCGGCGGTCGCGGGCCTCGAGGACAAGCTCACCCACGTCTCGACGGGGGGGGGCGCGTCGCTCGAGTTCCTGGAGGGCAAAGTGCTCCCCGGAGTCGCAGCCTTGGAGGACGCGTGAGGCGGCTGACGTTCGCCGCCAACTGGAAGATGCACCTGGGCCCGGGAGAGGCCCGGGAGTATATCAAGGCATTCCTTGCCGGTTTCCGGTTGCCGGAGGGGCGCGACGTCTGGTTCTTTCCCCCGGCGATTTCTATCGAGGCGGTCGCGCAGGCGCTCGCCAGCCGGCCGGGTTTCATGGTCGGCGCGCAGGACGTCCACTGGGAGCCGAAGGGGGCCTTCACCGGCGCCGTCTCGGCGCCCCTCGCAGCGGCGGCCGGCGCGCGGGGGGCGCTCGTCGGCCATTCCGAGCGGCGGCACGTGTTCGGCGAGACCGACGCGGAGACCGCGAAGAAAGTCGCCGCCGTCCTTGCCGCTGGATTGTTCCCCGTGCTGTGCGTGGGTGAGATGTTGGCGCAGCGCGACGCGGGAGAGACCGTGACTGTCGTCAGTCGGCAGCTGGCGGCGGCGGTCGGCGCGCTCGACTCAGCCGCGCTCGGCAAGGTGACGGTCGCGTACGAGCCCGTCTGGGCGATTGGGACGGGCCGGAACGCGACGCCCGCGGACGCCGCCGCCGTCCATCGCGAGATTCGCGCGTGGCTCAAGGCCCGCAAGGCGGCCGAGACGCGGATCCTGTACGGTGGCAGCGTCAATCGCAAGAACGCGGCGGAGCTGCTCGCGGAGCGCGAGCTGGACGGCGTTCTCGTGGGCGGCGCGTCGCTCGACCCCGCCGGCTGGGCCGAGCTTGTGCGGACCGGCGCGGCCTAGGTATCTTGCCCGGCGATGTACAAGATCCTTCTGGCCATTCTCATTCTCGACTCGTTGGTCCTCGCGACGGCCGTCCTGCTCCAGGCCGGGCAGGGTGGGGGACTCGCGTCGCTCGGCGGGGGCGCGGGGACGGAGACCATCATGGGCGGCCGGCAGGCGACCACGCTGCTGACCAAGGCCACATGGTGGGCTGCCGGCATCTTCTTGTTCCTCGCTCTGCTGCTGACGTTCATGTCGCAGCAGGGAACCCAGGTGCGGTCGGTTCTCGAGGGGCAGGGGCAAGCACCGGCCCCCGTGCAGCCCGCCCCGTTGCCGATCGACACCACCACACCCAAAACGACGCCGCCCCCTCCCCCCAATCGCTGACCCTCGCCCTGCGTACGTGCTCCTCGAGGACGGAGCCTGGTTCCCCGGAACCGCGCCCCTCCCGTTCGAGCCCGCCTACGCGGAGGTCGTGTTCACCACCAACCTGAGCGGGTATCAGGAGGTCTTCACCGATCCCTCCTACCTCGGCCAGATCGTGGTGATGACCGCGCCGATGATCGGCAACTACGGAATCAATCCGGACGACGTGGAATCGGACCGGCCGCGCGTCGCGGGCGTCGTGGTGCGCGAGCTGTCGGCGCGCGCCTCGAATTGGCGAGCCACTGGGGACCTGCTCGATTGGCTCACGACGGCCAAGGTGCCGATCGTGTCGGACGTGGATACGCGCCAAATCACGCGGCACATCCGTGACAAGGGCGCGATGCGCGGGGTCGTGGCGCCGGGCGAACAGCCGAGCGACGCGGTGCGGGCCGCGCTCGCGGCGTCCCCCTCGATGGACGGACTCGATCTCGCCAGCGCCGCGACGATCACGGGCGAGTACGGCGCAGGGCCCGCCGCCGCAAAGCACCACATCGTCGCGTTCGATTTCGGGATGAAGCGCAACATCCTGCGGCTGTTCGAGCAGCACGGCTGCCGGGTGACGGTCGTCCCCGCGGCGACACCGGCCGCGCGCGTGCGCGAGCTCGAACCCGACGGTGTATTCCTGTCAAACGGGCCGGGCGACCCGGCGGCCGTGACGTACGCGATCAGTACGATCCGCGAGTTGGCCGATGGCTCAGTGCCGGTGTTTGGGATCTGCCTCGGGCACCAATTGCTCGGCCTCGCACTGGGCGGCGAGACTGTGAAGCTTCCCTACGGACATCGCGGGGGCAATCATCCCGTGCGGGATCTCAATACAGGACAAGTGCTTATCACGTCGCAGAACCATGGATTCGCAGTGCGCGGGGATACGGACGGCGTTCCGGGCGCGAAGTCGCTTGAAGTCACCCACCTTAACCTCAACGACGGGACCGTCGAAGGGGTGAGGCACCGGGAGTACCCGATTTTCGCGGTCCAGTACCATCCGGAGGCCTCGCCGGGCCCGCACGACGCTCAGGGCCACTTCGGCCAATTCCTACAAGCTCTTGACAGTCAATAAGTAAGCCCGTATGATAGCCCCCGACTTTTGCAACCCTGGGCGTCGTTCGGGGGGGGCCAATGACGAAGGCCGATCTGGTCGAAAAGGTCACCGCTCAAATCGCTCGCACTGCCGGTCCCCTCATTTCCAAAAAGGACTGCGCCCGCGTCGTGGACTCGTTTCTCGACGCCGTGAAAGCAGCGCTATCCGAGCAGCATAACATTGAGATACGCGGGTTTGGGACGTTCAAGATCCGGCAGCGCAAGACCCGGATGGCGCGGAACCCGCGCACCGGTGATCCCGTCGAAGTCGCGGCGCGCCCGGTTCCTGTCTTCAAGCCCAGCAAGGAGTTGCGCGCGATGGTAGCGGACGCGAGCGCGAAGGTCTCGTCGTAACCCGCTGCGCACGCGATAGTTGCCCGACGGCCCCGGCGACCACGCCGGGGCCGTCGTCGTTTTCGGGTTTCCACTCCGAACGGGGACGGGCTATTATCGAGCAGATGGCAACGATCACTGTTCGCTTTTTCGCGCGGTACGCCGAGCTCGCCGGGTGTGAAACGACGGCGGTTGCCGTGCCCGCGCCCGCGACGGTGGCCGACGTCGTGCGCCGCGTGCGCGAAACACTCCCTGGAACCGACGCGCTCCCGGAGCGGCCGCTCGCCGCTGTGAATCTGCGGCACGTGAAACTCGACGCGCCGGTGCAGGACGGGGACGAGGTGGCGTTGCTGCCGCCCGTCGCCGGGGGATGACCGTCGCACGACGGCACGACGCCACGTTACATGAACGGACTATGCGCTACCTGACACCCGATCGGATTTCGTTGGACGCTCTCCTGAACGAAGTGCGCTCCCCGGAATGCGGGGGAACGTGCGTGTTCCTGGGTAGCGTGCGCACTGGGCCCGACGAGAGCGGCGTGACGGAGATCGAATACTCGGCGTACGAGCCGATGGCGGAGGCGGAGCTCGAGCGGATCCTCGAGGAGGTGCGGCAGCGCTGGCCCGCGGCGCGCGTGGCGCTGCGTCACCGGTTGGGCCGCGTCCCCGTGGCCGAGGCGAGCATCGCGATCGCCGCCGCGGCGCCTCACCGCGCTGAAGCGTTCGCCGCCTGCCGCCAGGTCATCGAAGAGGTGAAGCGCCGCCTGCCCGTCTGGAAAAAGGAACACCGCGTCGATGGCACCGCGTCGTGGGTCGATCCTTCGGGAAAGGCGGTGGCCCATGGTCCGTGACACGCTCTCCCGTCCACTCGGGAGCCTGCGCGTCTCGGTGACGGACCGCTGCAACATGCGGTGCCGCTACTGCATGCCGGAGCAGGACTACGTCTGGCTCCCCAAAGAATCGATCCTCACCTTCGAAGAGATCAGTCGGCTCGTCCGCGTGTTCACCGCGCTCGGCGTGGAGAAGGTACGGCTGACGGGCGGCGAGCCCCTGCTGCGCCACGATCTCCCTACGCTCACGGCGATGCTCGCCGCGATTCCCGGCGTGCGGGACCTGGCGCTGACCACGAACGGGCTGCTGCTCGCGAAACAAGCCGACGCGCTGCGGCGGGCGGGGCTCCGGCGGGTGACCGTGAGCCTCGACACGTTGCGCCCCGAGCGGATGCGCGAGCTGGCGCGCAGTGACCGGCACGCCGACGTGCTCGGCGGGATCGCGGCCGCGCGGGCGGCGGGGTTTGAACGAATCAAGGTCAACACGGTCGTGATGCGCGGGGTGAACGACGACGAGCTGGCCGACCTCATCGAGTTCGGTCGCGTGCACGGCGCCGAGGTACGGTTCATCGAGTACATGGACGTGGGCGGGGCGACCGAGTGGTCCGCGGATCAGGTGGTCTCGCAGCGGGCCATGCTCGAGATCCTGTCGCGCCGCTACGGCGCGATCACGCCCGTCCCGTCGGGGAGCGACGTTGCGGCGCCGGCCGAGCGGTTCCGGCTCCCCGACGGCACGACGTTCGGCATCATCGCCTCGACTACAGCGCCGTTCTGCCGGTCGTGTGACCGCAGCCGGCTCACCGCCGACGGCACCTGGTTCCTCTGCCTGTATGCGGAGCGGGGCATCGACCTGCGCGAGCCACTGCGCGGCGGCGTCAGCGACGCCGAGCTGACCGATCTGATCACGCGCGCGTGGCAGGGCCGTAACGACCGCGGGGCGGAGGAGCGGCTGGCCCTGTCGCAGCGGGCGGCGCTGTATCCGCGCGAGGCATTGCGGGCGGACCCCAGGCGGGAGATGCACACGCGGGGCGGGTAGGGGGCGGGAATGAGCCTCCGTCCGTCCTGGTCGCCGGACAGCCGCCGGGTGGCCTTCGTGGCATACGAGAGCCGTCAGCTCTTGATCGTCTTCGACGCCTCGTCCCACGTCACGGGCGCCCGCCGAAAATAGGACTCGTTCGCCATGTGACACGCGAGCGCCGCGTGGTGACCGAACACCGCATCCTCCACCACCGGTTTCCGCGAGCGCACCGCGTCGAAGAAATTCCCGAGATGGCGCTGGGTATCGTCGAAGTTGGGCCCGCGAAACACGATCGTCTGGGACATCGCTTCCGCGATCAGCCGCGCGTCGTTCTCCTCGTGCCACGTCGCGACGTACGCGTCCCGCATCGCGCGGGGATAGCTCCCCGTGTAATAGCTGGGGTTGGAATCCTTTCCGGTCTGCGGCGTGAACGTGAAGTTGGAGCCGCTCAGCTCCAGGACGCCCTTCGATCCGTGGAAGCGGTACGTCTCCGGCATCGCCGTCCCCTGATTCAGGCGCATCGAGACGGGCAGCTCGCCATAGTAATACAGCACGGCCTGCACGTCCGGCATGTTGCGCCCGTCCTTCCAGCGCCGGATGCCACCCACCGAAAACGCCTGCTTGGGCGGCTCATTGATGCCCAGGATGAACATCATGCCGCTGATGAGGTGAACCAGCAGATCGCCGGCCAGCCCGGTTCCGTATTCCTTCCAGCAGCGCCACCGGGCGAAGATCAACGGATCGAACGGGCGTTTGGGGACCGTGCCCTGCCACGTATCCCAATCGAGCGTCCGCGGCGACAAGTCCGGTGGCGGCGGATACTGCCAGGCGCCCGTCGGATCGTTGCGCCCCAACCAGCCCTCGACGAGCATCAGGTCGCCGAGCGTCCCCTGCGCAATCACCTCCTTGGCCCTGGTGCAGATCAGGGAGCTGACGCGCTGCGACCCGATCTGCACGATGCGACCGGACTTCTTCACGGCATCGACCATGGCCACGCCATCGGCGGCGCTGTGCGACATCGGTTTCTCGCAGTAGATGTCCTTGCCCGCGCTCACCGCATCGACCACGACCTGCTTGTGCCAATGGTCGGGCACCGCCGCCACGATGCAGTCGATGGTCTTGTCGTCCAGCAGCGTCTGATAGCGGCGCGTCACGGGCAGGTCCGCGCGAACGATCTCGCGCGCCAGCGTGTGCCGGCCGTCGTACAGGTCGCACGCGGCGGCACATTCGACGTCCGGCAGCTGGATCGCATCCGACAGCAGACCGGATCCCTGCATGCCGACGCCGATCATGCCGAAACGGACCCGGTCACTCGCCGGCACGGCCCGCGGCACCACCCCTACCGTCTTCGCGGCGAGCGACGCGCCAGCGGCTGCCGCGCTCGTGCGCAAGAATTCGCGGCGCGACCAATTGTTCTTGTTCACGGTGGCTCCTCTTGAGGAGAACTCGGGTTGGATGGCATCGAACATGGACCGCGCTCGCGGTTCGTGCCAGGTTACGTCGTGCGATCCTTCATCGTTGCCCTCGTTGCGGGTGCCGCTCTCCTCGCCGGATGCGGCACCCCTCGCCCCACGCGCTCACAGCCCCCTCCCCGGCTGGAGGCGCCATCCCGCGTCTGTGCGGACCGGACGACGAGCTTCTTCGGGGGCACACCGCTCGAGGATCGCGAGAGCTGGTACGGCCACGAATTGCGCTCCGTCGGCGAGCGGGCGTTGTGCCGTCCGCCCGGGGACTCAACGCCCCTCTACCGGTTCCTTTGGGTGCCGTCAGGCCACCGCGCCGTCGTCGTACGTATCGAATCGGGCCCAAACGGGTTTCGGCTCGCGTCCAAGGACCTGGCTTCGAGAGTGACGTACGACCTCAATGACGCGGATATACAACTGTTCTCGCGACTCGTTGCCGAGGCGCGGTTCTGGGAGCTGCCGACGCTCCCTCCACCCGACGGAACGATGGAACGGGACGGCGCGCGGTGGATGCTCGAAGGACTCGAGGACGGCCGTTACCACGTGGTCGATCGCTGGTCGCCCAGGCGCGACGGGCCGGACGCCGCCTATCGTCGACTCGGCGAGTGGCTCTTGGCGCGATCCGCTCTGGTCCCGGCGTCCTTGGTCACCGAGTACTGACCTCCCTACTTCAAGGCAAAGGCGACGTAGCGCGCGGGCCCCGGCGTTCTCGATTTGCCGCTACTCGTCGCAATCACCACGAATTGCCGCCCGCCGACTTCGTAGGTCGCGGGCGTCGCATTGCCCGGCGCCGGCAGGGTCGTCTCCCACAGCAGGGCGCCGGTCGCCTTGTCGAAGGCCCGGAACTTGCCGTCGAAGTTCGTCGCCCCGATGAACACCAAGCCGCCCGCCGTGACCACCGGGCCGCCGTAGTTCTCGCACCCCGTGTTCGTCATCCCCTGAGCCGCCAGCTCGCGATACTCGCCGAGCGGAATCCTCCACACATAGCGACCGGTATTGAGGTCGATCGCGCTGAGCGTGCCCCAGGGAGGCTTCACGACCGGGTAACCCTCGGGGTCTAGGAAGCGCCCGAGGTTGACCTTGTATCGCTGGTCGATCAGCGACGGTGCTGTTGTGGTTGCCGCGATCCGCCCGTCTTCACCCGTCAGGATGTAGCGCTGGATCGCCGACAGCGCCTCGCCCCCCAGGCGCCCGAAGCCGGGCATCCGGCCGGTCCCCTCCGACATGACCGCTCGCACTTCCGGCACCGTGAGCCGATCCGTCAGATGGAGGAGCGAGGGAAACGTGGGCGGAGATCCCCGCATCTCCACCCCGTGGCACCCGGCGCAGTGCTGCTGATACAGGTCCTTGCCGCTGACGCTCGACGCCTGGCGTGGCGGAGGCTCGAACAGGGTCACCGTCCACGCCATCTCGTTCGCGTTGACGTACAGAACCGACGTCTCCGGATCGAACGCGGCGCCGCCCCATTCTCCGCCGCCGTCCAGGCCGGGAAAGACGATCGTGCCTTGCACGCTCGGGGGGACGAACTGGCCGCCACTCCTCAGAGTGCGGAAGCGCTCGAGCACGGCGCGACGTGCCTCCGGCGTGCGATCGGTGAGCATTTCTTCCGTGAGCTGCTGGCGCGCGAACGGCTCCGGGACGACCGGCAGGGGCTGGGAATCCGCCGCGACCTCGCCCGCGACGTCCGACGGCGGATACCGCCGGTACTGAATGGGGAAGAGCGGTCTTCCGGTCGTACGCTCGAACACGAACACGTGGCCGGACTTCGTGATCTGCGCGACCCCGTCGATCAGGCGGCCGTCGCGCCGCACGCGGACGAGGTTCGGCGGGGCGGGGAGGTCGCGATCCCAGATGTCGTGCCGCACGAACTGGAAGTGCCAGACGCGCTTGCCCGTCTTCGCGTTCAGCGCAATGAGCGAGTTGGCGAACAGGTCGTCTCCGGCACGGTTGGCGCCGTAGTAATCGTCGGCCGCCGAGCCCGTCGGGACGAACACGAGTCCGCGCCGCTCGTCCAGGGACATCCCGGACCAGTTGTTCGCGGCGCCCGAATACGTCCACGCGTCGGGCGGCCAGGTCTCGTATCCGAATTCCCCTGGCCGCGGAATGGTGTGGAAGGTCCAGCGCACCGTGCCGGTGCGGACATCGTAGGCCCGCACGTCACCCGGCGGCGTCGGGAGACCCTCGGCCGTGCGGCTGCCGATGATGAGCAGGTCTTGATAGACGATACCGGGCGTGCCGAGCGACACCATCAGCTTCTCACCGGGCCTGAGGTCGTCCCGCAGGTCGATGCGCCCGCCGGTGCCGAAACTCGGAATGGGCCGGCCCGTCCGGGCGTCGAGCGCATAGAGGAACTGTTGCACGGCGATGAAGATGCGTCGGTCCGGGCCATCGCCCCAGGAGACGACGCCGCGAGTGCGGCCGCCTCCGCCGCGCACCTTCCGGCCGTTGTACGGATCGAACCGCCAGAGCAGCGCGCCCGTTGCGGCATTGAGCGCGACGACGTTGAGGCTCACCGTCGTGGCGTACATGATCCCGCCGACCACGATGGGGTTGACCTCCAGCTCGGAGCCCTCAATCCCGTCGCTGGCGTCGAACGTCCACGCGACCTGCAGGTTCTTGACGTTGTCGCGGTTGATTTGCGCGAGGGGTGAGTAGCGCATGCTCTCGGGTCCGCCCCCGTACACCGGCCACTCCACCGGCCGGCGCCCGGTCGTTTGGGGCAGCGTCCTGAGCCGAACGTCCTTGAACTGGACCGTCATCGGGGGACCGGTGTGGAGTTGGAACGCGAGGATCCCCGACTGTGCCGCGTGCGTCGCGTCGAGGTCGACTGCGTCGATGGTGAGTCTGCCGTTCACGTAGTAGCGATGCCGGTTGCCCTCGACCACGATCACGTAGTCGTTCCATTGGCCCGGCATGAGCGCGCCGCCGTCTCCCGGTCTGGCCAGAATGCCCCGACCGCGCTCTTCGTAGAACGCGCCCACGTATGACCCGGCCGCGTCAAGGTCAGCCTGATACCCGGCGACGACCCAGCCGGCGGAATCGACCAGGCGGCTGCGGTACTGGATGCCGGAGTTGGCCGTCCCCTGGGCGTTGTCCGCCACGATCCGCCACTTGAGACGCAACTCGAAGTTGCGCAGCGCGCCGCCGGTCCACACGAGAAATGTGTTGCGCCGCGCAGGGTGCTCCGCCGTGGTGCGCCCCGTGATCGCACCGTCTCGGACGGACCACAACGCCGGGTCGCCATCCCAGTGCGAGAGATCCTTCCCATTGAAGAGATCCGTGAATCCTTGCGCTCCGGACACCGCGGATGGGGTGGACAGCACGGCCGCGACAAGGAGGGGAAGAACGGACCGGAGTCCCATGACCTCGAAGATGGACCGAGCTGGAGCTTCATGCCAGTCTTCGAGCGCGCCTCCGTCGCTGCCTCACAGGGGCTGTGCAACTGGCGGACGCGCCCAGGGAGGGTACAATTCCACGCTCGAGCGCGATGACAGCGCCAAATGCCTCTGTCGCGGACAGGAGGTGGACCTTGGCGACCGCACGGGCGTACCTGCCACCCTATCAGACGGCGGACCTGCCCGACCCCCCACCGTACCGATTCTCCAATGTGATGCGGATCATCGGGCCGGGCGCCATTCTGCTCGGCATGTCGATCGGGAGCGGCGAGTGGCTCTTGGGGCCGGCCACGACAGTCAAGTGGGGGCTGGCGCTGCTCTGGGTGACCACCGTCTCGGTACTGTTTCAGGTCGTCCTCAATACCGAGATGGCCCGCTACACCCTGTACAGCGGCGAGCCGATCGTGACCGGATTCATGCGGACCACGCCGGGGCCCCGCTTTTGGGGATGGACCTACAGCATTCTCTATTTCCTGCAGGTCGGCTGGCCGGGCTGGGCGGCAACGGCGGGCGGTGCGCTGGCATTCATCTATCTCGGACGCCTGCCGACGCCCGAGGAAGCGGGCCTCGTCAAGATCTTCGGATACATCACGTTGTTCGGCGCCGCGGCAATCCTCCTCTTGGGCCGCAAGATCGAGCGCACCCTGGAATACGTCAACTGGTTCTTCATCGGTTGGATTCTGCTTTATCTCCTCCTGCTCAACATCTTCGTCGTGCCGCTGAGCAAGTGGGTGGAGGGACTGCTCGGGTTCTTCCGCATCGGAACCATCCCGGCAGGCGCCGATTGGTTTCTGCTCGCCGCGTTCGCGGGTTACTCGGGTGCCGGCGGCATGTTGAACTCCAGCATCACCAACTGGCTGCGGGACAAAGGATTCGGGATGGGCGCGCGCGTCGGCTACATCCCGGCGCTCGTCGGCGGCAGTCGGACGGCCCTATCCCACGCGGGCGTCGTGTTCGACGCGAAGAACCCGCAAAACATGGCGCGCTGGCGCACCTGGTGGCGTTACCTGGCCGTCGACCAGTACTGGCTGTGGATGGGCGGCGCGTTCCTCGGCATGTTCCTGCCCACGATCCTCGCCACGACTGTGATCGAGCCGGGCACCGACATCCGCGGGCTCGGCGTGGGCGCCCGCATTGCGGATGGCGTGGCGAGGGTGACGGGGTCGGGCGCCCTCCGCGTGCTCACAGCGGTGACCGGGTTCTGGATCCTGTTCAGCACCCAGATCGGCATCATGGACGGCTTCACGCGAAACATCACTGATACGCTGTGGACCGGCAGCGGGGCGGTGCGGCGCTGGCGCGGCGGCGACATTCGGACCGTCTACTATCTCGCGGGGGCGGTGCTGCTCGTCTGGGGCTGCATCGCGATCAACCTGGCTCAGCCGATCGTGCTCATCCAGCTCGGTGCTGCCATGGCGTCGCTGATCTTCGTCCTCCTGGCCATTCACACGTTCGTGCTCAACCGGAAAATCTTGCCGAACGAGCTGCGACCGAGCGCCTGGCGTGAGGTCGCACTGTGGGCCAGCGCTGTTTTCTTCGGCATCTTCGCGGGGCTCTGGTTGTACCGGAATTTCTTTGGGCAGTAGCACGCTCAGCCTTGGAGGTTCATGATGAGCTCGGAGTCCCCTCGCGTCGATCGCCGCAGGTTTCTCCAGGACGCAACCGTCGCGGCCGTGGCGCTCACCTTGCCGGACCGCGGGCAGACCCCTTCCTCTTCGCGTCAGTCCGACTTGGCCCCCGTCTTCGCGCAGGTCGAGAGACGCCACGAGGAGACGGTCCAGCGCCTGCAGGAGTGGATCCGGCAGCCGTCCATCGCGGCGGAGAACCGCGGCGTGCGCGAAGGCTGCGAGCTCACCATGCGTTTGCTCCGCGAGGCGGGATTCGGGGCGGTCACGCAACTGTCCACCGACGGCCAACCCGGGATCTTCGCCACGCTCGACGCGGGCGCGCGGCGCACGCTGGCGCTCTACTTCATGTACGACGTGAAGCAGGCGGATCCCGCGGAGTGGACCTCGCCCCCGTGGGCCGCGGCGCTCGTCGACAAGCCGGGGCTCGGCAAGGTCCTGATGGGCCGCGGCGCGGTGAATCAGAAGGGGCCGGAGGCGGCGTTCCTCGCCGCGCTCCACGCCATCCGCGGCGCCGGGCGCAAGCTCCCCGTGAACCTCGTCCTCGTCGCCGAAGGGGAGGAAGAGATCGGTTCGCCGCACTTCCCCCAGATTGTGCGCCGCCCCGAGGTGCTCGCCGCGCTCAAGCCCTGTATGGGGATCTTCATGCCCTCGGCGGCCCAGGGGCTCGACGGCCAGGTGACGATCACGCTCGGCGCCAAGGGCGTCATCGAGTGCGAGCTGGTTTCGAGCGGCGAGCGGTGGGGCCGGGGGCCGCGGCAGGACATTCATTCGAGCAACAAAGCCCGCGTGGATAGCCCCGCGTGGCACCTGGTGCAGGCCCTTGCGACACTCGTCTCCCCCGACGGCAACGATCCGGCAATCGACCACTTCGCCGACAAGGCGCGGCCGCTCTCGCCCCAGGAGAAGGCGATGATCGCCACCGCGGCCGCGCGCCTGGACGAGAGCGCCGCGAAGCAGGGCCTCGGCGTCCAGCGCTGGGCGCGCGATGCGAGCTGGTCCGACGCGCTCGAGCAGCTGATGGCGCGGCCGACGGTCAACATCGAGGGGCTCGTCGGCGGCTACACGGGGCCCGGTGGGAAGACGATCCTGCCCCACCGGGCGATCGCCAAGCTCGACCTGCGGCTGGTGCCCGACATGACGGCGGCCGAGGCGCTGGCCGCCCTCAAGGCGCACCTGGCCCAGCGCGGCTTCGGGGACATCGAAGTGAACATGACGGGGGGGTACGACCCCACGAGCACCGCCCCGGACGCCCTGGTCATCCGCGCGCAGCAGGCGGTGTACCGGCGCGCAGGGATCGACCCGATCATGTTGCCGCGCAACGCCGGCTCCTGGCCCGGGTACGTGTTCACGGGCGACCCGCTGCGGCTCGCGGCCGGCCATTTCGGGCTCGGCCACGGCAGCGGGGCCCATGCGCCGGACGAGTACTACGTGATCGAGTCGACGAACCCCAAGGTGCAGGGAATCGACGGCGCGGTCCGATCGTACGTGGAGTACCTGTACGAGGTGGCTAGAAGTCGAGCGTCTTGAGGAACTGGTAGTTGCGCTGCGCGCTGTCGAGCGGATGCTCGACGCCCTCCTGCTCGACGTAGCAGGGCTTCTGATCGATGTCTGGCACGGCCGCCAACAGGCGCCGGAAATCGACCGTGCCGGTCCCCAGCTCGGTGTCGTGGGAGCGGTCGGCCACCACGTCCTTGAGATGAAAGCTCCAATAGCGGTCGCGGTACCGCGCGAGATAGGCGAACGGGTCGCCGCCCCCCATGGTCATATTGCCGACGTCGAGCTGGTGCCGGACCACGGTCGGGTCGGTGCGCTCGACGAACACGTCGTACGGCACCGTGCCGTCGATCGGCCGCATGTGCTCGGGCTCGTTGTGGAAGGCCAGCCAGATCCCGGCGCGCCGCGCCACCGCGCCGGCCGCATTGAACCGGTCGGCCCACTCGCGCCAGTCGTCCAGCGAGCGCGTGGTGTCGGTGGTGAAACTCGGCACGATGAGGTATTCGTGGCCGAGCTGGTGCGCGATCGCGAGGCTGCGCTCCAGGCCGACGAGCACGACCGTCGGTGACACGTGGGCCGAAGGTGCGTGCAGCCCCTCCCGATCGAGGGCGGCACGGACCTGCACGGGCGTGCGGCCGAAGTTGCCGAACGACCACAGGAGTTCCACGTCGTTGTAGCCCATGGCCCGCACCTGGGCGAGCGTTCGGTCGGGGTCCCGCCGCATCGCGTCCCGTACGGAATACAGCTCGAGCCCGATGCGGGTGAGGCGTCGAGCCGGTTTCAGGGACAGCGATGCCAGTGGAGCGGCCGCGAACGCGGCCCCGAGGGCGTGGACGAACGTGCGCCGGTGCACGCCCCAAGATGTAGTGCGATTGGAAGAGTGACAAGTTAGCTTTAGGCCCGATGCTCGACAAAATCACGGTGGTGGGGGCGGGCAACGTCGGCGCGACGACGGCGCAACGGCTCGCGGAGAAGCAGCTCGCGCGCACGGTCGTTTTGGTCGATGTGATCGAGGGCGTACCCCAGGGAAAAGGCCTCGACCAGTGGCAGTCGGCCCCCGTCGAGGGGTTCGACACACGGGTCGTCGGGGCGAACGACTACGGGCCGGCGGCCGGCAGCGAGCTGGTCGTCGTCACCGCCGGCATCGCCCGCAAGCCCGGGATGAGCCGCGACGACCTGGTCCGCACCAACGCCGACATCGTCAAGCAGGTCTCCCAGCAGATCAAGCAGCAGTGCCCCAAGGCCATCGTCGTGATGGTCTCGAACCCGCTCGACGTGATGTGCTGGGTGGCCAAGGACGTGACCGGGTTCCCACGGGAGCGCGTCATCGGGATGGCGGGCGTGCTCGACACGGCACGCTACCGGGCGTTCCTCGCCGAGGCGCTGGACGTGTCGGTCGAGGACATCCAGGCCATGGTCCTGGGCGGCCACGGCGACACGATGGTGCCCCTCGTCTCCTACACGACCGTCTCGGGCATCCCCGTGCGGCAGCTGCTCGACCAGGCCACCCTCGCCAAGATCGTTGACCGCACGCGGAACGGCGGCGCCGAGATCGTGGCCTTTCTGAAGACCGGCTCGGCGTACTACGCGCCGTCAGCCGCGGCCGTCCAGATGGTGGAGTCGATCGCGCTGGACAAGAAGCGCGTGCTCCCGTGCGCCGCGTGGCTGCAGGGCGAATACGGGCTCTCGGGGATGTACTGCGGGGTGCCCTGCAAGCTCGGACGCCGCGGCCTCGAGCAGATCCTCGCGGTCGAGCTCTCGGCGGAGGAGCAGGCCGCCCTCAAAAAGTCGGCCGAGGCGGTCAAACAGACGATGGCCGCGGTGAAGTTGTGACTGAGACCTTCGGGGCGACGCTCCGGCGCGACGCCTGGTGGGTCGCACCGGCGCTCACGGCGCTCGTGCTCGGCGGCTTCGGCGTCTACGCGACCTGGGCGGCCTGGACGGGCGCGCACTACGAATGGGGCCCGTACCTGTCGCCGTTCTACTCGCCGCTCATCCAGACGACGTGGTGGCCGCTCTCGCCCGCGTTCCTGATCCTGATCTTCCCGCTCGGCTTCCGCATGACCTGCTACTACTACCGCAAGGCCTACTACCGGGCCTTCTTCCTCGATCCAGTGGCCTGCGGCGTGGGCGAGCCGCGGCACGGCTATCGGGGCGAGACCAGGTTCCCGTTCATCCTCCAGAACGTGCACCGGTTTTTCATGTACGCGGCGGTCGTCTTCATCTTCATCCTGTCGTACGACGTCTTCCTCGCCATGCGCTGGCCGGTGGCGGGCGTCCTGGCGGACGGCGCGATGGCGCCGGGCCCGCGCGAGTGCGGGATCGGCGTCGGCACGGTGGTCATGGCGGTGAACGTGATCCTGCTCGCGAGCTACACCTTCGGCTGCCACTCGCTGCGCCACCTCGTGGGCGGCGGCGTGGACTGCTTCTCCTGCGCCCGCGGCGGGGCGGCCCGGTACCGGCTGTGGCGCGGGGTGAGCGTCCTCAACCGCCACCACATGCTGTGGGCCTGGTGCTCGCTCTTCTCGGTGGCGCTGACCGACGTCTACATCCGCCTGTGCGCGAGCGGCGTGATCACCGACGTCCGGATCTTCTAGTGCCCGATATCAAGAGCCACAGCTACGACGTCGTGGTGATCGGCGCCGGCGGCGCCGGGCTGCGCGCCGCCATCGAAGCGAGCGCCCCCCCCCAGAAGGCCAAGGTCGCGCTCGTCTGCAAGTCGCTGCTGGGTAAGGCGCACACCGTCATGGCCGAGGGGGGCGCGGCGGCGGCACTGGGCAACGTGATGGGAGAAGACAACTGGCGCGTGCATTTCCGCGACACGATGCGCGGCGGCAAGATGCACAACGACTGGCGCATGGCCCAAATCCACGCCCAGGAAGCGCCCGACCGGATCCGCGAGCTCGAAGCCTGGGGGGCGTTGTTCGACCGCACCGAGGACGGCCGCATCAGCCAGCGGCCGTTCGGCGGGCACACTTACAGCCGCCTGGCCCACGTTGGCGACCGCACGGGCCTCGAGATGATCCGCGTGCTCCAGGACAAGGCCGTCCATTCGGGCCTCGACGTCCACATGGAGTGCACGATCGTCAAGCTGTTCGTGGTGGACGGCCGCGCGGCCGGCGCGCTCGGATACTTCCGCGAGACCGGCCGCTTCGTGTTGTTTGGCGCGCCGGCCATCGTGCTCGCGACCGGCGGCATCGGCAAGGCGTGGCAGATCACGAGCAACTCGTGGGAGTACACGGGTGACGGGCACGCCCTCGCATACGATGCGGGCGCCGAGCTCATCGACATGGAGTTTGTGCAGTTCCACCCGACCGGCATGGTCTGGCCCCCGGGCGTGCGCGGCATCCTCGTCACCGAGGGCGTCCGCGGGGAAGGGGGCGTGCTGCGCAACTCCGCGGGCGAGCGCTTCATGTTCCGCTACATGCCCGAGATGTTCAAAGGCGACTTCGCGGAGACCGAGGCGGAGGCCGACGCCTGGGTGAAGGGGGACCGCAAGAAGAACCGCCGCCCGCCCGAGCTCCTGACACGCGACGTCGTGTCCAAGGCGATCACCAAGGAGATCGCCGAAGGACGGGGGAGCCCCCACGGGGGCGTTTTCCTCGACATCGCGTCCAAGCAGAGCCCCGAATACATCAAGCAGAAGCTCCCGAGCATGTACCACCAGTTCAAGGAGCTGGCGCAGGTCGACATCACGAAGGACGCGATGGAGATCGGTCCCACGACGCATTACGTGATGGGGGGCGTGAAGGTCGACGCCGAAACGCAGGAGTCCACGGTGCCGGGCCTGTTCGCCGCCGGGGAAGTCGGCGGGGGGATGCACGGGGCCAATCGCCTGGGCGGCAACTCGCTGAGCGACCTCCTCGTCTTCGGGCGCCGGGCGGGTCTGCACGCGGCAGAAGTCGCGAAGAAACGTGGGGCGCCCCCCGCCGTCCCGGATGCCGATGTCGAGCGCGCGATGAGAGAGGCGCTGGCGCCGTTCGAAAAGAGCGACGGCGAGAACCCCTTCGCCGTGCAATCGGCGCTCCAGGCCGCGATGCAGCGCCACGCGGGCATCACACGCGACAAGGCGGGGCTGGAAACGGCGCTCGCCGAGCTCGAGAAACTCAAGGCGCGGGCGCGGCGCGTGGGGATCACGGGCAGCCGCGAGTACAACCCCGGGTGGCACACGGCCATCGATCTGCGGTCGCTGTTCATCGTGTCGGAGGCGACCGCGCGCGCCGCGCTCGCGCGGACCGAGAGCCGCGGCGGCCACACGCGGACTGACTATCCCGACTCCGACGATAAGCAGGCGCGCGAGCAGATCGTGATCAAGAAGGACGGAGACCGCATGGCCGTCCGGCGCGAGGCTCAGCCTTCCCTGCCTGCAGAGCTTGAAAAGATCATCAAGGAGGGCACGTGACCCGACTGCGACTGTTTCGAGGGACACGAGAGGGCGGTGCGCTGCACGAGTACGAGGTCGCCGTCGGCGAGGGGATGGTCGTGCTCGACGCGGTCCACGCGATTCAGGCCGAGCAGGCGCCGGACCTCGCCGTCCGGTGGAACTGCAAGGCCGGGAAGTGCGGCTCGTGCTCGGCGGAGATCAACGGCAAGCCGCGTCTCATGTGCATGACGCGGATGTCCGACTACCCCGCCGGCGACCCGATCACCGTCATGCCCATGAAGGCGTTCCCGCTGATCAAGGACCTCGTGACCGACGTGTCGTGGAACTATGCGGTCGCCAAGCGGATCCCCGCGTTCAAGCCGCGCGCCCCCGACGCCCCGGACGGCACCTGGCGGATGTATCAGTACGAGGTCGAGCGGCCCCAGGAGTTCCGCAAGTGCATCGAGTGCTTCTTGTGCCAGGACGTGTGCCACGTGCTGCGCAGCCACGAGAAGCACGCGGAGTTCATGGGCCCCGCGTTCCTGGTGCGCGCCGCCGTGTACGAGATGCACCCGCTCGACGAGGAAGACCGCCGCTCGTATCTGCGCTCCGAGGGCGGCATCGGGTTCTGCAACATCACCAAGTGCTGCACCGAGGTCTGCCCGGAGTCGATCACGATCACCGACAACGCGATCATCCCGCTCAAGGAGCGCGTCGTGGACGCGAGCTACGACCCGCTGGCGGCGTTGTGGCGCAAGGTCACCGGGTAGCCCACCCCCGGAGGCGGCGTCCGGTCGATGCAGCCGGCCAGCTGCTCAAAGCCTATTCGGCGAGCGCCCGAGTCAATCAATACCTCGTCGAGCAGCTGCACCCGGCTCTCTGGCGCGCGCCCTCCCCGCTGCCCAAGGGGCGCACCGTCGCCGCCCTCGTCGCGCACATGCACAATTGCGGGCTCCGGTATCTCGAGCGCACCGCGCCGGACGCACCGGTCCCCGCTGAGCTGGATCGACAGCGAGTCACGCGGGCGGAGGCCGTCCGCGCCCTGGGGGCGAAGCGCCAGGCCGTGCTCGCCATCGTCGGACCGGCGCTCCGGGACGGCAGTCGCATTGTGGGGTTTCCGTACGACGCGGCGGGCTTCCTCACCTACTACATGATGCACGACGCGCACCATCGGGGGCAGATTGTGCTTCAGGCGCGCCTGCTGGGTCACCCCATCAGCCAGAAGACGATGATCGGCATGTGGCAGTGGACCAAGCGCGCCAAGGAATGAGCCCGATCGAGCGGCGCCAGTTCGTGCGCACGACGGCCGCCGCGGTGAGCGGCCTCGTCTTCCGCCCGTGGGCCGTCCAGGGCGACTGGAAGACCTGGCGCGTGAACGGGGCGCGCGTCAATCAACATCTCGCCGATCTGTCGCGCTTCGGTGCGAACCCGCAGGGCGGGGTGAGCCGCGTGGCGTTCACCCAGGCCGACATCGACGGGCGCGCATTCGCAATGGATCTGATGCGCCAGGCGGGCCTCGACGCGCGCATCGACCCCGTCGGGAATGTTGTCGGCACGCGCGCCGGGACCCGGGCCGGCGCGCTCCCCATTCTCCTCGGCTCCCACATCGATTCCGTACCCGAGGGCGGGAACTACGACGGCGACGTCGGCTCGATGGGCGCGATCGAAGTCGCGCACACCCTCGCTGAGCGCGGCTACAAGAACCGAAACCCGCTGCACGTCATGATCTGGTGCGACGAGGAGAGCGGCCTCACCGGCAGCCGCGGCTACATCGGGGACCTGCCGGCCGACGAGCTGCGGCGGCCGGGGCGCGACGGCGTCCCCTTGGCGGACAAGATCAGGCGCATCGGCGGCGATCCCGATCGGATCGCCGAGGCGCGCCACGCGCCCGGCAGCGCCGCCGCCTACGTCGAGCTGCACATCGAGCAGGGCGGCATCCTCGACGAGAAGGGCCTGAACATCGGCATCGTCGAGGGAATCGTCGGGATCCATCACTACGACGTGACGATCCGCGGGTTCGCGAACCACGCGGGCACCACGCCGATGGACCGGCGCCGTAACGCGCTGCTGGCGGCCGCCGAGCTCACGCTCGCCGTGGACCGCATCGTGAAGTCGGTCCCCGGCCGCCAGGTGGGCACCGTGGGGCGGCTGATCGTGAAGCCGGGGGCGCCGAACGTCATCCCCGGCCAGGTCGATCTGACGGTCGAGCTGCGCGACCTGTCGACGGCGACGATCGAGTCGCTCTGGACGCGGATTCTCGCGGAGGGGCAGGAGATCGCGCGGCGCTGCGACACGACGCTCGACTACGTCCTCCAGCACGTCAACGCGCCGGCGCTTTCCGACCCCAGGATCCGCGCCGTGATCGCCGACGCGGTCCGGGGATTCAACCTCACGAGCCAGCAGATGCCGAGCGGCGCGGGCCACGACGCCCAGGACCTGGCCAGGATCTGCCCGATGGGGATGATCTTCGTGCCCTCGGTCAAGGGCATCAGCCACTCGCCCCTCGAGCTGACCCGGCCTGACGACGTGACGAACGGCGCCAACGTCCTGTTGCAGACGGTGCTACGCTTGGACCAGCAGTGACGGAGCGGGCGAAGCCCACCGTGGTCATCGTCGGCGCGGGGTTCGGCGGGCTGCGCGCCGCCCGCGCGCTGAGCCGCGCCGTCGTGCAGGTCGTGCTTCTCGACCGCAACAACTACCACCTCTTTCAGCCCCTCCTGTACCAGGTCGCGACGGCGGGACTCGAGCCGGAGCAGATCGCGAAGCCCGTCCGCGCCATCCTCCGCGGCCAGCGCAACTTCGACTTCCGGATGGTGGAAGTCACCGGCGCCGACCTTGCGGCCCGCCGTCTCGAGACGAGCGCGGGCCCGCTCGTCTACGACTACCTGATCCTCGCGCTCGGCGGGGAGACGAACTTCTTCGGCCTGGAGAGCGTCGCCCGCCACGGCCTCGGGCTCAAGGACGTGGGCGACGCGGTGACGATCCGCAATCACGTGCTCACGACCTTCGAGCGCGCCATGCTGGAAACCGACCCCGCGCGGCGCCGCGCGCGGCTGACGTTCGTGGTGGTGGGCGGCGGGCCCACCGGCGTGGAGATGGCAGGGGCGCTCTCCGAGCTGATACGACTGGTGCTCGTGAAGGACTACCCGCGGCTCAACCTGACGGACGTGCGCATCCTCCTGCTCGAGGCGACCGACCGGCTGCTGGGCACCTTCCCGCCGAAGCTCAGCGCCGCCGCGGCCGCCACGCTGTGGCGCAAGCACGTCGAGGTGCGGTTCGGCGGAACGGTGGCGGACTTCGACGGAGCCCGCGTCACCCTGAAGAGCGGGGAGGTGATTCCCGCGGACACGGTGATCTGGGCGGCGGGCGTGCAAGCGGCGGGCCTCGCGGGCCGCCTCGGCCTTCCCACGGGACGGCAGGGACGCGTGCCCGTAGCCCCAACGCTCCAGGTCCCGGGGCACCCCGAGGTGTACGTCGTCGGAGACGCGGCCTACGTCGAGGCGGACGGTGCGCCACTCCCGATGGTCGCACCTGTGGCGATGCAGATGGCGGACACGGCAGCCGGCAACATTCAGCGCACGTTGCGGGGGCAGCCGGCGCAGGCGTTCCGCTATAGGGATCCCGGATCGTTGGCGACCATGGGCCGCAACGCCGCCGTGGCGCACCTCTTCGGCATCCAGTTCACGGGGTTCGTGGCGTGGGTGATGTGGCTCGTGGTGCACATCATCCAGCTCATCGGATTTCGCAACAAGCTGTTCGTGCTGCTGAACTGGGCGTGGGACTATTTCTTCTACGAGCGCGCGGTCCGGTTGATCACCCGCGACTGATGCGGCCCGGCGGCACTGCGCCGCACCAGACCGCTCCAGCCACACTCCAAGCACCAGCGGTGCTCGAGCCGGGGCACGAGCCGATGCAGCAGGGGGTGACGGATGAGCGCCAGGGCGAGGCCGCAGCGGGGGCAGGCGGGGCCTCGCGGGAGGATGACGTAGACGACGGCGGCGATGATGGTGAACCGCAAGAGGACGGTCGCGAGCAATACCACGACGATCAACATGCGTCAACATTATCGCTTCGTCCGTCCGCGGCCACCCTCTAGACGTATCCTCCGAACCGGCCTAATCTCTCCGGGCCCATCCCCGTTCACACGAGGCTCGCTCATGCGCGCACACAGCGTCCTGTTGGCTTTCGGCGTTCTCGCCTGCTCCCATGCCACCTCCGCGCCCGCGGCCCGAGGGCCGGCGCCCGCGCCCGCCCGACAAGACACCGCGCGCGCGGGTGGAGGGGCGGGCGGGCGGGCGGCAGCCGGCGGCCCGCAGCAGGAAGGGCCCAAGCCGTACAACCAGGTGATCACGGCGCAGGCGCAGACCGATTCGGGCGTCTTCATGGTCCACCGCATCGGCGAGAAGCTGTACTACGAGATCCCGCGGCGCATGCTCGGCCGCCAATTCCGGCTCGTGGTGGACCGCCGCGGTACGATCCGGGGTTTGGGGTATGCGGGTGAGCAAATCGCCGAGCGCATCGTGCGGTGGGACCGGTTCGCAAACCGGGTGCTGCTGCGGGTGGTGGGGTTCGAGATGCGGGCCGACTCGACGTCACCCGTCAGCCGCGCCGTGGACCTCTCGAACACGCCCCCGATCATCAAGAGCTTCGACATCGCCGCGTGGAGCCCGGGCGATTCCAACGCCGTCATCGAAGTCACGACCCTGTTCACGACGGATGTGGCTGAGCTCAACGCACGCCAGGTCATGCGGGTGCGGCGCTTCGATCCGGCCCGGTCGTTCGTCGAGCGCGCGCGCAGCTTCCCAATCAACGTCGAGGTGACCGCGCTGCAGACCTTCGAGGTCGACTCGGTTCCCGGGGCGCCCGGGTCCCGACCCGACCGGTCGCTCAACTCGATCACGATTCCGACCAATTTCTCGATGTTGCTCCTCCCCGAGCGCCCGATGCAGCCGCGGATGTGCGACAACCGCGTGGGGTTCTTCTCGGTGGACTACGAGGACTACGGCGCCAACGTCGACAAGGTGCCCACCCGCTGCTACATCACGCGGTGGCGGCTCGAGCCCAAGGACCCGAATGCCGCCGTGAGCGACCCCGTCAAGCCGATCGTGTTCTACCTCGATCCGGCGACGCCCGAGCGGTGGGTGCCGTGGCTCATCAAGGGGGTGCAGGCGTGGGAGCCCGTGTTCCGGGCCGCCGGGTTCTCCAACGCGATCACCGCGCGGCGCGCGCCCACCGCGCAGGAAGATCCCGAGTTTGACCTGGACGACGCGCGGTACTCGACGATCCGTTGGCTGCCGTCCACGATCGAGAACGCGTACGGTCCCGAGGTCGACGACCCCCGCACCGGCGAGATCCTCCAGTCGAACATCGGCTGGTTCCAGAACATCACGAGCCTGCTCCAGGCCTGGTACTGGGCCCAGGCGGGGGCAGTGGACGTTCGCGCCCAACGGCTGCCGCTGCCCGACTCGCTGCTAGGCGAGATGGTCGCGTACGTGGCCACCCACGAGGTCGGCCACACCCTCGGCCTGCCGCACAACCAGCTGTCGTCGGGCTACTATCCGGTCGACTCGCTGCGCAGCCCCACCTACACGCGGCAGCACGGCACGTCGTACTCGATCATGGACTACGCGCGCAACAACTACGTCGCGCAACCCGGCGACCACGTCCAGTTGATGCCGAAAATCGGCGACTGGGACTACTACGTGATCGACTGGGGCTACCGCCGCATCCGGGGCGCGACCAGCGCGGACGCCGAGCGGCCCGTGCTGGACTCGCTAGCCCGGCTGCAGGACGACCGGCCCTGGCTGCGGTTCGGCAGCAACGACGGGATCGATCCTCGAGCCCAGACCGAAGCGCTGGGGAATGACCCCGTCAAGGCGACCCGTTACGGCCTCGCGAACATCAAGCGGCTCGTCCCGACCCTGATCCCCACCACCACCACCGACCGGCTCGAGGACTATTCGCTCCTGGACGACTTTTACGACCGGCTCGTCGCGCAGTGGGCGCTCGAGATGAACCATGTGGCGGTCGTGGTGGGCGGCGTGTACCGCCACGAGAAGTATCCCGACCAGTCGGGCGTCATCCACACCGCGGTTCCGCGGGCGCGCCAGGCCGAGGCGGTGCGGTTCCTCAACGAGAACGCCTTTTCCACGCCCCTCTATTTCCTCGATCCCGACGTGCTGCGCCGCATCGAGCCGACGGGATTCGTGGAACGGGTCCGCCAGCGCCAGACGGCGGTACTCAACGCCCTCTTTCAGGATGCGCGCCTGTCCCGGCTGGCCGAGCAGCAGGCGACCCTGGCGCCGGGCTCGGCTTACACGCTCGCCGATCTGTTCGGAGACGTGCGCCGCGGGGTGTTCGGGGAGCTGGCGGCCCCTCGGCCCACCGTCGACCCCTACCGGCGCAACCTGCAGCAGGCGTTCATAGATCAGATGGACCGGCTGATCAGCACGCCCCTCGCGACACCCTTCCCGCCCGGGTTTACGCCCTTCCCGGGCTTCACACCCCCGCCCCCGCGGCCCGCCGACGCGCGGGCGCTGGCCCGCCTCGAGCTCCAGGACCTCCAGGGAACCCTGCGCGCCGCGCTCGCGAAGCCCACGGATCGCGCCACGCGGGCACATTTTGTGGACCTTGCGGCGCGCATCGATCGGATCCTGAACCCGAGGTGATCTCCACATCCACGACCCACATTCGGGTTCGGTTCCGAGATCACAGGCTGCTCCAGGGCCTCTTGGGGTGGTACGCCCTCGTCTGGGTGGCGACGGCGATCGCGCCCCTCGACCGGCACGACTGGTTCCTCGAGAACCTGCTGGTATTCGGCGTAGTGCTCGTGCTGGTCGGGACGTACCGGCTTTTTCCGCTCTCCGACCTCTCGTACGTCCTGATCACGGCATTCATGACGCTGCACGCGGTGGGCGCCCACTACACGTACGCCGAGGTGCCCCTGGGGTTCTGGCTGCGCGACACGTTCGGGTTCGCGCGCAATCCGTTCGACCGCGTCGTGCACTGCTCCTTCGGGCTGCTGATGGCGTACCCGATCCGCGAGGTGTTCCTGCGGGTCGCGAACGCCCGCGGGTTCTGGGCGTACTACCTCCCGCTCGACGTGACCCTGGCGTTCAGCGCGCTGTACGAGATCATGGAGATGGTGGTCGCGACGATGGTGGCGCCCGGCACCGGGGATGCGTGGCTCGGCACCCAGGGGGACGTGTGGGACGCGCAAAAAGACATGGGGCTCGCGGCGCTCGGCGCCTTGACCTGCATGGTGGTGACAGCGACGCTGCGCACGCTGCGGGCGCGGCAACCAGTGCTCTTGGCGGGGAGGGATGCGTGAACGGGATGATGAGCTTGGCAGGAACGGTCACGATGCTTCTAATGGTCCAACCGACCAACCGACTAACCGCGCAGTCGGCCTTTGAACAGCGCCTCATCGCGGTGCCCGACACGGCGAGCGTCCGGGCCATGTCGCGCGAGCTCACCGCGGTGCCGCACATGGCGGGCACGCCGGCGCAGGCGGCGACGCGCGATTACGCGCTCCAGCGGCTGCGGTCGTGGGGCCTCGAGGCCTGGAGCAAGGAGTACACGGTGTACCTCCCGCAGCCCGATACAGTCGCGGCGTGGATCCTGGCCCGCGCCGGCGCCGCGCCGATTCGGCTCTCCCTGTCGGAGCCCCCGGTAGCGGGGAATCCGGTCACCCGGGGGCCGCAGGTGCCGCCCTTCAACGGCTACACCGGCGACGGCGACGTCACCGCCGAGGTCGTGTACGTCAACTACGGCCTGATCGAGGACTACACGACGCTCGATTCGCTGGGCATCAGTGTGCGGGGCAGGATCGCCTTGGTGCGCTATGGCCGCTCGTTCCGCGGCATCAAAGCGCGCGAGGCCGAGAAGCACGGCGCGGTGGGCATGATCGTCTACTCGGACCCACAGGAGGACGGCTACTTCCGGGGCGACGTGTACCCGCGGGGGCCGATGCGCCCCGCCGGCGGGATCCAGCGCGGGAGCATGATGAATCCCAACGGCGATCCCACGACCCCGAGCTGGGCGTCCGTCGAGGGTGCGCGCCGCGTGCCCGAGGATTCGCTGCAGATCCCGCACATCCCGATCGTGCCGATGAGCTACGGCAACGCGCGCCGCCTGCTCGAGCCGCTGGAGGGGCCCTCCGTGCCCCAGGGCTGGCAAGGCGCACTCCCGTTCCGCTACCACGCGGGACCGGGCCCGGTCCGCGCCCGGCTCAAGGTGAAGACGGAGCGCGGAGCCCGTGCGTTCCACAAGATCTGGAACACCTTCGGCGTGATCCGCGGCGAGCGCTACCCCGACGAGTGGGTGGTCGTGGGCGGGCACCGGGATGCCTGGGGACCGGGGGCGCGCGACAACATCAGCGGGACCGTAACGGTGCTGGAGGCGGCGCGCGCCTTCGCCACGCTGGCGCGCGAGGGACAGCGTCCCGCGCGAACCCTCCTCTTCGCCACGTGGGACGCGGAGGAGTGGGGCCTCATCGGCTCGACCGAATGGGTGGAGGAGCTCGAAGATTCACTCCGCGCCCACGCCGTCGCGTACATCAACGAGGACGGGACCTTCTCAGGGCCGACGTTCAGCGGCTCCGGCTCGCCGTCGCTCAAACCGCTGATGCGCGACGCCGCGCGCGTAGTGCCCGACCCCACAGGCCCGGGAACGGTGTACGACGTCTGGCTCCGCGCCAACAAGGGGGACACGGCGGCGTTGACCATGGGGAATCTGGGCGGCGGCTCGGACTTTGCCGGCTTCTACCACCACCTGGGCATTCCCGCCGGGGGGATCGGCTTCGACGGCCCCGACGGTATCTATCACTCGATGTACGATTCGTACGACTGGATGACCCGGTTCGGCGACCCGGCGTACAAGGCGCACCGCGCGGGCGCGCAGCTCGTGAGCGTGATCCTGGCGCGGCTCGCGAACAGCGACATACTGCCGTTCGACTACGTGGCGTTCGGCACGGAGATGGCCCGGCTGGTCAGCCAGCTCGATTCCGGCGTCGCCGGCAAGCACTGGACGGTGAGCACGCAGGGATTGAAGGACGCCCTGGACCGTTTAACCGGCGTCGCGCGCATATTCGGTGCCGCGCGGGACTCCACGCTGGGACGCGGCACGCTCGATCCGGCGCGCGCCGCGCGGGTGAACGCAGCGCTGATGCAGGTGGAGCGCCGCCTCACGCGTCCCGAGGGGTTGGTGAGCCGGCCGTGGTATCGGAGTCTGCAGTTCGCGTCAGACATGGACAACGGCTACGCCACCATGGCGTTTCCGACGGTGAACGAGGCGATCCGTTACGCCGACGCTGCGACCGCGGAGCGGGAGCTGGCGGACCTCGCGGCACGCGTGGACCAGGCACGGGCGGCGCTCGTCGACGCAGCGGCGGCGTTACGCTAGGAGGTTTCGCATGACAGACACCAGCGATCGGATGCGGATCGTCGTGTACTACGCCTTGTGGGCGACGATCTGCGCCGCCGTGGCCGGGGGCGTCGTGGCCCTGATCCACGCATGGTTCTTCAGCTATAACCCGGGCCGATCCGCGCTCGTCCAGACCCTCTTCGCCAACGCGGTCACGGCGCTGGCGATCGCGGCGGGGCAAGGCGCGGTGGCCCTCGTGACCGGGAGCTTGCTCGGGCAGTTCGGCCGCACCCTGAACTTCACCGTGCTGCTCGGCCTGGTGCTCGGGCTGTTCGACTTCGTGATGTACTTCCTGCAGATGGCGGTGCCGGCTACGGAGTTGGGGTGGGTGCCCGACATCGCCATCCTGGTCGTGGTCACCGTCGTGATTACCGTGAGCGGATCCCGGGCCCCGGCCCCCGCGCCGTGAGGGTGATGGGACTACTTGCGGCGCGTTCCGAGAATGCTGGCGAAGAAGCTGCCCAGAAGAGTTTGCACTCCAAGCGCGGTGAGCGTCGCACCGGAGATGACCACGCGCATCGTCTCACCATATTCCAGGTTGCCAAAGTGCGATAGGCGCCATTGGTTCACGACCGAGCCGAGCAGCGCGACTCCGACCACCAGTGCCACTGCGCCAGCGATGAGGCCCTTTTCGAGATTGATCACCTTGAAGAGACGCGTGAGCCGGGGATCCTCCGGCATCAGTCCTTCCGCAATGGCGAACACCTTCGTGAATATCGCGAAGAGAATCGCCTGATAGCCGATCAGGATCGCCAGACAGGAAAACAGCAACGTATGCGCCGTGAAGGTGACGCCGTTGATCGTCGTGGTGGGCAAGGCGATCGCCGCTCCGACCATGCCGAGCAGGACGAGCGCCGTGCCGGGAAGAAAGAAGAGCCAGCGCGGAGAGTACATCAAGTAGAAGCGCAAGGTCCGCCAACCATCCCGAAATGTTCTGAGGTGCGGCGCGTGCGTCCGGCGGCGGTCGGGATGCAGCGTGATCGGCACCTCGGCCATCCGGCCGTGGAAGAGGGATGCCTTGATGATCATCTCGGTGGCGAACTCCATCCCGATGCAGCGCTGATTCAGCTGCATGTAGAAACGCTTCGTGAAGCCGCGCAGGCCGCAGTAGACATCCGCGAGCGGCGAGCCGAACCAGAGGCGCGCGAGAATCGTGAACATGGGATTGCCGATCCAACGATGCAGGAAGGGCATGGCGCCCGGCAACACTCGACCGCCGCCCCGGGGAAGCCGGCACCCCTGGACGAGGTCGTATCCCTCGCGCAGCCGCTCGACGAATCGCGGGATCTCGCCGAAGTCGTAGCTATCGTCGGCATCCCCCATGATGATGTACGTCCCGTTGGCCGCCGCGATGCCTCCCATCAGGGCGGCGCCGTAGCCCTTCTGTTCGACCTCGACCACGCGAGCGCCCAGGCGTAGCGCGATCGCCCGGCTTTCGTCGGTACTGCCGTTGTCCGCCACGATGACCTCCGTGACGATCCCATGGGCTTGGGCTGCCTGCTGCGCCTTGCGGAGGCATGACTCGAGCGTGTCCGCCTCGTTGAGGCACGGCATGACCACCGACAGCTCGGGGGGCTCAGCGTTCGTCTGCACGCTCACAGCTTGGGGAGGGTGATCCCGCTCTGCGCCTGGTACTTCCCCTTCTTGTCCTTGTAGCTCACCTCGCACTCGTCGCCCTCGTCGGCGGTGAAGAACAGGACCTGCGCGATCCCCTCGTTCGCGTAAATCCTGGCCGGTAGCGGCGTCGTGTTCGAGATCTCCAGCGTGACGAATCCCTCCCACTCCGGCTCGAAGGGCGTCACGTTCGTGATGATCCCGCACCGCGCGTACGTACTCTTGCCGACGCAGATCGTCAGGACGTTGCGCGGGATCCGGAAGTACTCGACCGAGCGGGCCAGCACGAACGAGTTGGGCGGGACGATGCACACGTCGCCCGCGAACTCCACGAACGACTTGGGGTCGAAGCGCTTCGGATCGACGACGGCGGAGAGGGCGTTCGTGAAGATCTTGAATTCCGGCGCGACCCGCATGTCGTAGCCGTACGACGAGACACCGAACGAGATCACCCCCGCCCGCACCTGGGCGTCGGCGAACGGCTCGATCATGCCTCGCTCGGCTACCATGCGCCGAATCCAGCGGTCGGATTTGATGGACATGGGGGCGCAATGTAATGACGCCACCAGCACTTACGCCACTCGATTCGGTTGACAACCTCCGCGGCGGGGAATAGCTTCCAAGCAACCTTAGTGAATTTTTTCACGAGCGCGATGCAGCCCTACGTCCCGTTCCTGATGCTGTTCGGCCTGGCCGTCGTCGCCGGCGCGACGATGATCGTCGGGTCGCACTTCCTGGGGCCGCGCCGCCCCACGGCGGTGAAGGACCGGCCGTACGAGAGCGGGATGCCGCCGCTCGGCAGCGCCCACGAGCGCTTCTCGGTGAAGTTCTATCTCGTGGCCGTGCTGTTCATCATCTTCGACATCGAGACCGTGTTCCTGATCCCCTGGGCGACGATCTTCTTTGGCGGCTCGGGCGGGGCGGGCGGAACCGTGTCCATGGGCTTTCTCCTCGTCGAGATGCTCGTGTTTCTCGTAATCCTGTTCGTCGGCTACGTGTACGTCTGGAAGCGCGGCGCATTCCAATGGGACTGAGGCTATGAGAGAAATCGCCGGGCAGAGCCCGAACTACCTGCTCGCCAAGTTCCAGGACCTGGTCGACTGGGCGGTCAACAGCTCCCGGGCCAACTCGCTGTGGCCGATGCCGTTCGGCACCGCCTGCTGCGCCATCGAGTTCATGGCCACCGCCGCCAGCCGCTACGACTTCGCGCGCTTCGGGATGGAGCGACAGGCGTTCTCCCCCCGCCAGGCGGACGTGCTGATCTGCGCCGGCCGCCTGCCGTTCAAGCTCGCCCCGGTGATCCGGCGCATCTACGACCAGATGCCGCAGCCCAAATGGGTGATCTCGATGGGCGCCTGCGCCTCGACCGGCGGCATCTTCGATAACTACGCGATGGTGCAGGGGATCGACACGATCGTTCCGGTGGACGTGTACGTCCCTGGGTGCCCGCCCCGCCCGGAGGGCCTCCTGTACGGCGTGCTTCTCCTCCACAAGAAGATCAAGGGGGAGTCGTTGTTCGACGCCGAGCGGCGCCGCGACGAGCAGCCCCTGGACGACAAGGGCCTGCGGCTCCCGCCTGAGACGATCGACGAGATCTCGGAACCCTTCGGCAACTCCGTCCACCAATTCCGCTCGGCGTGAATCCGACCGCCCCGGCGCTGCAGGCGACCTTCGGCACCGCGATCGGCCGCACGGTGGTCGCGCGCGACGGCGAGACGATCGTGTACGTCGCCGCGCCCGCGCTCCGCGACGTGATGCGGTGGCTCAAGCAGACGCCGGGCCAGGAGTACGACTACCTCGTGGACGTGACCGCGGTGGAGTACCGGGACCGTGAGCGTCCGCTCGAGGTGGTGTACTTCCTCCGCGCGCTCGGCCGGCGGGCCGACCTACGCGTAAAGGTGGAGCTCGATCCCGCCGCCGAGCTGGCGGTGGACTCGGTGTGGGAGCTGTGGCACGGAGCCGACTGGCTCGAGCGCGAGGTGTACGACATGTTCGGCGTCACCTTCCGCGGCCACCCCGACCTGCGGCGCATCCTGATGTGGGAGACCTACGCGGAGGGCCACCCCCTCCGGAAGGACTTCCCCTTGCGGGGCCGCTTCTCGCGCGCCGAGCAGGTGCGTCAGGCTCTGAATGCGAACCCCGAGGCCCACTACTCGCTGGAAGAGCTGTCGATTGCCGACGCCTTCGCCGAGCTGCCCACGGAGATGCGCGAGCGGCTGCGGCGCGGCGAGCGGGGCAACGTCCCCGACTCCCCATGAGCAAACGGACGGTCGAGCTCGAGCTGGCGACCCCCGGGTTGGACGCACAGGGTCAGGCGACCCGCGTCCCGCTGACCGCGGCGGCGGAAGAGCCCGATCTCGCCGGCGAACACCTGTTGATCAATCTCGGCCCGCAACACCCGGCCACGCACGGCGTGCTGCGGCTGGTGGTCGAGCTCGACGGCGAGACGGTCGTGCGCTGCATCCCGCACGTCGGGTACCTGCACTCGGGGTTCGAGAAGTTGGGCGAGTATCGCCACTACAACCAGATCGTGCCGCTCACCGACCGCACCGACTACCTCTCGCCCATGGCGAACAACGTGGGCATGGCGCTGGCGGCCGAGCGGCTGATGGGGATCGACATCACGCCGCGCTGCACCGTGCTCCGGGTGATCGCTTGCGAGATGAGCCGCATCATCTCGCACATGGTCTGGCTGGGCACGACCTCGATCGACCTCGGCGCCTTCACCCCGTTTCTGTGGGCGTTCCAGGAGCGGGAGCGGATCTACGACCTGCAGGAGATGTGGACGGGCGCCCGCCTCACGACGAGCCTCACGCGCGTGGGCGGCCTCATGGCCGACATTCCCGACCCGTTCGTCGAGGGGCTGCGGCACTTCACCCGCACCTTTCCCAAGACCCTCGCCGAGATCGATCGCGTGCTCACCCGCAACGCCGTGTGGGCGGGCCGGACGCAGGGCATCGGGGTGCTGACGGCTGCCGAGGCGATCAACTACTCGCTCTCCGGGCCGATGCTGCGGGCGAGCGGCGTCCCGTACGACGTGCGCAAGGACAAACCCTACCTCGGCTACGAGGCGTACGACTTCGAGGTCCCGGTGGGCGAGCACGGCGACGTGTACGACCGCTACCTGGTGCGCCTCGAGGAGTGCCACCAGTCGAACAAGATCCTCGGCCAGGCGCTGGACCGGCTCCCCGACGGACCCATCAACGTGGACGATCCCCGCGTGATCCTGCCCCCCAAGTCGCGCGCCATGAGCGACATGGAGGCGATGATCTTCCACTTCAAGCAGGTGATGGAGGGCGTGAAGGCGCCCGTGGGCGAGGCGTACGTGGGGATCGAGAACCCCAAGGGCGAGCTGGGCAATTACTTCGTGTCGGACGGCACGGCCAAGCCCGTGCGGTGGCGCATCCGCCCGCCTTCCTTCATCAATCTCTCGGCGTTGCCCAAAATGGCGGAGGGACACCTGCTCTCCGACCTGATCGCCATCAACGCGTCGGTGGACATCGTGATGGGTGAGGTGGACCGATGACCTCGATGACCGAGGAGTACCGGGCCGTGTTCACGGGCAAGGTCCTCGGCGAGCTGCAGGAGGCCCTGAGCCGGTACCCGACCAAGCAGGCGGCGCTCCTGCCGGCGTTGTGGCTGGTGCAGCGCGAGCGCGGCTGGATCTCCGACCGCAACATGGCGGAGGTCGCCGAAGTCCTCGGCATTACGCCGGCCTACGTCAAGGGCGTGGTGACCTTCTACACGATGTACCACCAGCATCCGGTGGGGAAGAACTTCGTGCAGGTGTGCACCACGTCGCCGTGCAACATCTGCGGGGCGGAAGGGGTGGTGAAAGCGTTCCTCGAGCAGACCGGCGCGCAGGACCCGGGCGCCACCAGCCCCGACGGGAAGTGGACGATCGTCGAGGTGGAGTGCCTCGGGGCGTGCGGGTTCGCGACGCCCGTGCTGGTGAACGACGACTTCATCGAGGGCGTGACGCCGGAGACAGTCGCCGAGATTGTGAGGAAGTACCGCTAATGGGCTTCCCCCACAAACCTCATCCCAAAGAGACCGTCGTCCTCTCCCAGCACTTCGGCGACCCCGAGGCGCGCAGCTACAAGGGCTGGACGAAGCGGGGCGGGTACGCGGCCCTGGCCCAGGCGCTGAAAATGCAGGCCCTGGAGGTCGTGGAGGTCGTGAAGGAGTCCGGGCTGCGCGGGCGGGGCGGGGCGGGATTCCCCACCGGGCTCAAGTGGTCGTTCATGCCGAAGGAGAAAAAGCAGCCGCACTACCTGTGCGTGAACGCCGATGAGTCGGAGCCGGGCACGTTCAAGGACCGCGAGATCATGCGCTGGACGCCGCACGCCCTGCTGGAGGGGACGGCGATCGCCGCGCACGCCATCCAGGCGGACGTCGCCTACATCTACATTCGCGGCGAGTTCACGGAGCCCTGGGCGATCATGGAGCGGGCGCTCGCCGAAGCGAGCGCCGCCGGCGTGTTCGGCAAGCTCAAGATCGTGCTGCACCGCGGCGCCGGCGCCTACATCTGCGGCGAAGAGACTGCCCTGATGAATTCGATCGAGGGCAAGCGCGGCAATCCGCGCATCAAACCCCCGTTCCCCGCCGCCGCCGGCCTGTTCGGGATGCCAACCACGATCAACAACGTCGAGACCCTGGCGGCCGTGCCGCCCATCCTGACGCGCGGCGCCGCCTGGTACAGGGGCCTCTGCCTCTCGAGTCCAAAGAGCACCGGCACGAAGCTCCTCTCCGTCTGCGGCCACGTGCAGCGGCCCGGCAACTACGAAGTCACGATGGGGTTCCCGCTCAAGGACCTGCTGTACGACATGTGCGGCGGCGTGCCGGCGGGACGGACGCTGAAGGCTTGTATCCCGGGCGGATCGTCGGTGCCGATCCTCGATCGCGAGGAGACCGAGAGCACGTTACTGGACTATGAGGGCGTCGTCGCCAAGGGCTCGATGCTCGGGTCGGGCGGCGTGATCGTCTTCGATGATTCGGCCGACATGGTCTACCAGATCATGCGCCTGGCGCGCTTCTACGCCCACGAGTCGTGCGCGCAGTGCACGCAGTGCCGAGAGGGCACGGCGTGGACGACCAAGATCCTCGAGCGCATCCTCGCAGGGGAGGGGAAGGCGCAGGACCTCGATCTCCTGCTCGATCTGTCTGAGAACATGACGGGCAAGACGATCTGCGTGCTGTCGGACTCGTGCGCGGCACCCGTCGTCTCCGGAATCAAGAAGTTCCGGAGCGAGTTCGAAGACTATATCGCCGGGAAGCGCAAACCGGTGATGGTGGCGTGATGCCCGACGACGTGATCAATGTCACGATCGACGACGTACCGGTCAGCGTTCCCAAGGGCACGCTCGTGATCGAGGCCGCGAAGCAGGCCGGCGTCCTCGTGCCGCACTACTGCTACCATCCGGGCCTCCCGGTGGCGGGCGTCTGCCGCATGTGTCTCGTCGAGATCGAGAAGGCGCCCAAGCTCCAGATCGCCTGCGCGACGCCGGTCGCCGAGGGCATGGTGGTGAAGACGCAGTCGCCGCCCGCAAAGAGCGCGCGGCAGAGCGTGCTCGAGTTCCTGCTGATCAATCACCCGCTCGACTGCCCGATCTGCGATCAAGCGGGCGAGTGCGAGCTGCAGGACTTCGTGTTCCAGGAGGGCCGCGCGGGCACGCGCTACGCCGACTACGCGAAGCGCTTCAATCCCGTGGAAGACTTCGGGCCCGACGTGCTGTACGTCCCCAACCGCTGCATCCTGTGCACCCGCTGCGTCCGGTTCATGGAGGACGTCGCCCAGGAGCCGGTGCTCAACGTTTCGGAGCGCGGCGACCGCGCCTTCATCGGCATCCACCCGGAAGCGCGGCTCGACCACCCCTGGGCGGGCAACGTCGTCGATCTCTGCCCGGTGGGGTCGCTCCTCTCGAAGGACTTTCTCCACAAGGCGCGCGCCTGGGAGCTCGACAAGACGGCGTCGATCTGCACCGGCTGCTCGCAGGGGTGCAACGTCACGCTCGACACGCGCGACGAGGTCGTCGTGCGCGTGCGGCCGCGCCCGAACCTCGAGGTGAATCGCTACTTCATCTGCGATCACGGCCGGGCCAACTACCGGTGGATGAACCGCGGCGACCGCATCGAGGCGCCGCTGGTGCGCCGGGACGGCGAGCTGCACGCGACCGGCTGGGACGAAGCGCTCGCGCGGGTGCTCGGGATCCTGCGCGGCGCGTCGGGGAAGGCGGTCGCCCTCGTGTCGCCGGGCGCGTCGAGCGAGGCACTGTCGCTGGCGCGCCGGGTATTGTCGGGCTTCGAATGGACCGGGGCGTTTCAAGTCGTCATGGGCGAAGAGGCGCCGCTGGCCGGCGTGCCGAACCTCGCCCTGCGCGCCGAGCGCGCCCCGAACGCGAAGGGCGCCGAGCAGCTCGGCTACACGCGCGACTACGCCGCGGGGGTCAAAGCCGCCCAATCGGCAGCCGTGGTGCTCGTGCTCGACGATCCCGACTGCCCGGTGGAGACGGCGGGCGCGCTTATCTACGCGGGGACGGTGCTGCCGCCGGAGACGGCGTGTCGCGCCGCGCAGGTCGTGCTCCCGATTGCCAACGTCGCCGAGGAAGAGGGGACGTTCGTGAACCGCGACGGTCGCGCGCAGCGCTACTTCCAGGCGAAGCCCGCGCCCGGCATGGCCCGGCCCGCAGCCTGGGTGCTCGGTGAGCTGGCGGCCGCGCTCGGCGTGGCGGAGGTCGCATGACGACCTTCGACCTGATCGCTTCGGCCGTCAAGGTCTTCGTCGTCTTCAACGCGATCATGGTGGGGGTGGCGCTGCTCACCCTCGCGGAGCGGCGCATTTGCGCCTGGATGCAGGACCGCCTCGGACCCAACCGCGTGGGGCCGCAGGGCCTGCTCCAGCCCGCGGCCGACGGCCTCAAGAACTTTCTCAAGGAAGAGACCTCCCCCGCGCTCGCCGACCGCGGCCTGTTCACGCTCGCGCCGCTGATCTCGTTCGTGCCCGCGCTGCTCACGTTCGCCGTCATCCCGTTCGCCGCGCCGCTGCCGACCCCCTGGGGTGTCGTCCCGATGGTCGTGGCGGACCTGCCGGTCGGCTTCCTCTACATCCTGGCGATCAGCTCGCTCGGCGTGTACGGGATCGTGTTGGCCGGGTGGTCGTCGAACAACAAGTACGCGCTGCTCGGCGGGCTCCGCGCCTCGGCACAGATGATCTCTTACGAGATCGCGATGGGGATGAGCACCGTGGCGGTCCTGCTGCTCGCCGGCAACGTGACCCTGACGCAGGTGATCGCGCAGCAGCAGCAAGGCCTGTGGTTCGTCATCCCGCTGACGGTGGCGTTCCTGATTTTCTTCATCAGTGCCCTCGCCGAGACCAACCGGCCGAGGGCGAGCTGATCGCGGGTTATCACACCGAGTACAGCGCGATGAAGTTCTCGATGTTCTACATCGCGGAGTACTCGAACATGGTGACGGCGTCGGCGCTGATGGCCACGCTGTTCTTCGGCGGCTGGGACATCCCGGGACACTGGGATGACACGGGCGAGCCGAGCGTGCTCAAGACGCTGGCGACGCTGGCGGCGTTCGGGCTCAAGACGGGGTTCTTCCTGTTCACCTATATCTGGATCCGCTGGACGCTGCCGCGGTTCCGCTACGACCAGCTGATGGCGCTGGGATGGAGAGTGCTGCTCCCGTCGGCGCTGGTGTACCTGACGGTCCTCGCGACGGTGATCTGGTACCTGCACGTGCAGCTCGGCTGGGCGTACGGCGCCCCGATGGCGTTCGCGCTCGGCGGCGTGAACGTCGTGCTGCTGATCGTGTTGGTCGCGTGGCTCGACCGCGGCCGCATCGTATCCGGTTCGGTTGCGCCCGAGGGGGAAGGGGGGGTGGCCTGATGCCGATCGGCGTCAAGGTGATGCGGCGGCCCCTGCGTGAGACGTCGTACCTGCGGGCGACGCTCGAGGGAATGGCGCTGACCTTCAGCCACCTGTTCCGGCCG
>WNGB01001464.1_pt1 | contig 38684 bp, 36 predicted proteins | sample 5400681 | NCBI WGS metagenome assembly WNGB01 (sample SAMN13153367, study PRJNA577476) | soil metagenome | isolation source: 115 cm soil or saprolite under grassland replicate 2 | place: USA:California | collected 2016-06-15 | reverse complement strand
CTTGTCAAGTACGCCGACTACCTGGCTTTGAGGCACAACGGCCTACTCGACAAGGTCGGCGGCGGCGACAAGCTGTACGACTACTTCTACAGCTACGACGGATTCGCCGCGCGGCTGACGGACGAACAGGCGGCCAAGCTGGAGGGGATGAAGGGAGTCCTCGCGGTTAGCAAGGACGAGCTCCAGACGGCCGACACGTCCTCGACGCCACACTTCCTCGGGCTCGACGAGCCGGGCGGTCTCTGGGACCAGCTCGGCGGCCCGATCGGCAGCAAGAAGGGCCCCGGCGCCGGCGAAGGGATCGTAGTCGGGGTCGTCGATTCAGGCATCTGGCCACAGAGCAAGAGCTTCACCGACCGCGACGCGAATGGGAAGCTCGTGTACCAGTCGATCGGTGGTTTCCACGGCCACTGCGAATCGAGCGAAGTGGTCACGGACGGCTCCTGGGACGTCAACAACTGCAACAAGAAGCTGATCGCCGCGCGGCACTTCAACGCCGGGTGGGGCGGTGACGCAGCTATCGACGCCGAGCGTCCGTGGGAGTTCACCTCGCCGCGCGACTACAACGGCCACGGGACCCACACGTCCAGCACCGCCGGCGGCAACTACGGCGTGCAGACGACCGGCCCTGCTGCCGCCTTCGGTCCGATTAGCGGCATGGCGCCCCGGGCCCGCATCGCGATGTACAAGGCCCTGTGGTCGACGGAGGATGCCTCGACCGCGAGCGGATTCACGTCCGACCTCGTGGCCGCGATCGACCAGGCAGTCGCCGACGGAGTCGACGGGGTCAACTACTCGATCTCCGGAACGAGGACGAACTTCCTCGACCCCGTTCAAGTCTCGTTCCTGTTCGCGGCCGACGCGGGCGTGTTCGTGACCGCGTCCGCAGGGAATAGCGGGCCGACCACCGCCACCGTCGCGCATCCGGGCCCGTGGCTGACCACAGTCGCGGCCGGGACGCACAACCGGAACGGCCAGGGCTCGGTCACGCTCGGAAACGGGGCGACCTACAACGGCGCCTCCGTGGCCAGCGCGGTCGGTCCCGCTCCGCTGATCGACTCGACTGCAGCCGGTCTGCCGGGTGCCGATCCGACGAAGGTCGCGCTCTGCTACTCGACTATCGACAACTCCGGTACGCCGGTGCTCGACCCGGCCTTGGTGGCCGGGAAGATCGTGGTCTGCGACCGCGGTGTGACTGCTCGCGTCAACAAGAGCTTCGCGGTCCAGGAGGCCGGTGGCGTGGGGATGATCCTCGTCAACACGAGCATCAACTCGCTGAACGCCGACTTCCACTTCGTGCCCACGGTCCACCTGCAGTCCACGGACCGCGCCGCGGTGAAGGCATATGCGGCAACACCGGGCGCGACCGCGACGATCAACCAGTCCACCCTCACGTATACGGACCCTGCTCCGTTCACGGCGTCGTTCTCCTCGCGCGGTCCGCTGGCCGCGGGCGGGGGCGACCTGCTGAAGCCGGACGTGATCGCTCCCGGCCAGGACATCCTGGCGGCGGTCGCGCCTCCGGGGAATCACGGGTTCGATTTCAACCTGTACAGCGGTACGTCCATGTCGGCGCCGCACGTCCAGGGCCTCGGAGCGTTGCTTCAGCAGCGCCATCCGGACTGGACGCCGATGATGATCAAGTCCGCGCTGATGACGTCGGGGTCGGACGTTCTCGACGGACCGAACACGAGCTCATCGGTGATCTTCCGCCAGGGCGCAGGCCACGTGAAGCCGAACAGCGCGGCCGACCCGGGGCTCGTGTACACCAGCGGGTTCAACGACTGGCTCGCCTTCCTGTGCGGCACCGGTCAGCTGACGGCGTCGTACTGCCCGTCCATCAAGATCGACCCGAGTGACCTGAACGTCCCCTCGATCGCGATCGGCGATCTGGCGGGCGTCCAGACAGTCACGAGGAAGGTGACGAACGTGGGCAGCTCGACGGCGACGTACGACGTCTCGACGACCGGCCTGAGTGGGATCACCACCACGGTCAGTCCGAGCTCGCTCACGCTCGATCCGGGCGAGACGAAGTCGTTCACGGTCAGCTTCACGCGGACGACCGCGACACTGAACACGTACGTGGGCGGACAGCTCACTTGGACACAGAGCGGTGGCCCGCACGTCGTCCGGATCCCGATGGTGATCAGGCCTGTCGCGCTCGCGGCTCCGGCCAGTGTGTCCGGTACCGGTGACCCGATCAGCTACGAGATCAAGTTCGGCTACGACGGCCCGTTCAGCGCGACGCCGCGCGGGCTCGTCACGCCGACGATCACCCCCGGCACGGTGGCGGACGATCCGGGCGACAGCTTCACGCCCGGCGGGCCCGGGACCGTCTCGATCCCGGTGACCATCCCGGCCGGGACGACCTACGCCCGGTTCGAGCTGTTCAACGAGGACGCCAGCCCCGGCAGCGACATCGACCTCTACGTCTACAACAGTGGAGGCATACAGGTCGGCGCAAGCACCGGCGGGACGGCGGCCGAGCAGGTGAACCTGGTCAACCCGGCCGCGGACAACTACACCGTGTGGATCCACGGCTTCGCGATCTCCGGGGGGCCCTCGCCGTTCAAGCTGTACCACTGGCTGCTCGGATCGGCGGCGGCCGGCAACATGACCGTCAGCGCTCCGGCGACGGCGGTCACCGGCGGGACCGGCACGATCAGCCTCTCGTTCTCCGGCCTCGCCGCGGGGACGAAGTACCTCGGGTCGGTGGCGTACTCCGGCGCCAGCGGCATGCCGAACCCGACGATCGTGCGGGTGGACACGCCTTAACGCGGAACCACTCCCGACCGAGAGAGGAGCCGGCGAAAGCCGGCTCCTCTCTTTGGTAGCCGCGCCGCCCACGGAGGACTGCATCAGCGACCAGACTCCGTAGAGTTCGCCTGTGCCGCGTCGCCGACGCCAGCCCGAAGGTCTGCAGCGAGTCCTCGGCGCGCCGGCGCTGTTCGCGACCGTCTACGGCAACGTCGGCTCCTCGATCTACTACGCGCTCGGCGTCACGGCCGTCTTCGCCCTCGGCCTCACCCCGCTCGTCTTCCTCATCGCGGGCGTGATCTTCCTCCTCACCACCATGACCTACGCGGAGGGGACGGTCCGCTTCCCGGAGGCGGGCGGCTCCTCCAGCTTCGCCCGGCACGCCTTCAACGAGGTCGTCAGCTTCGGGGCGGCCTGGGCGCAGATGCTCAACTACGTCATCACCATCTCGATCTCGGCGTTCTTCGTCCCCCACTACCTGTCGATCTTCTGGGGGCCGCTGAAGACGAACCCGTGGGACATCGTCGCGGGCATCGCGGTGATCGCCGTTCTCGTCGTTCTCAACATCATCGGGATCAAGGAGGCCACCGGGCTCAACATCGGACTGGCGGTGATCGACTTCGCGACGCAGCTCCTGCTGGTCGTGCTGGGGTTCGCGCTCATCTTCAACCCGCACGTTCTGAGCGCCAACATCCACTGGGGGGTCGCCCCCACGTGGAGCCGTTTCATCCTCGCGGTCCCGGTCGGGATGATCGCCTACACCGGGATCGAGACCGTCTCCAACCTCGCGGAGGAAGCGCGCGACCCGGCGCGCAACGTCCCGCGCGCGTACCTGATGACGGTGATCGCCGTCTTCGCGATCTTCTTCACTCTTCCCTCGATCGCGCTGACGGCGCTGCCGGTCACACACTCCAACGGCGAGTACCACACGCTGCTGGCCGAGACCCCGGAGAAGGGCGGCTTCCAGAACGACCCGGTGCTCGGGCTGGTCGAGAACCTCGGGATCACGAACCAGGCGTTCCTGGACGTGCTGAAGGTCTACGTCGGCCTGCTGGCGGCGACCATCCTCTTCCTGGCCACGAACGCCGGCATCATCGGCGCCTCGCGGATCACCTACGCCATGGCGCACTACCGCCAGTTACCCGAGATCTTCCGGCGCGTGCACCCGCGCTTCAAGACGCCGTGGATCGCGCTGATCTTCTTCGCGGGGATCATCTCGATCCTCACGCTGATCCCCGGAAAGGTCTCGTTCCTGGGGACGATGTACTCGTTCGGGGCGATGCTGTCCTTCACGATCGCGCATCTCTCGGTGGTCGTCCTCCGCTATCGCCAGCCGAAGGAGGAGCTCGTCTTCAAGGGGCGGCCGAACCTCAGGATCGGAGGCGTCGACTGGCCCCTGTTCGCGCTGATCGGCCTCCTCGGCACCGGGCTCGCCTGGCTCTCCGTCGTCATCCAGACTCCGGACACGCGCTGGGTCGGCCTGGGCTGGCTCGTGCTCGGGTTCGCGGGGTACGCGGTCTACCGGCGCTGGATCTTGCGGATCCCGATGAGCGAGACGGTCCGGGCGCCGGCCGTGATCCTCGGGCCGTCGCTCACGGTGGAGTACCGCACCATCGTCGTGCCGATACTGCGGACGGCCGAGTCCGAGGAAGCGCTCGTGGCCGCGGCGCGGCTCGCGACGGAGCGCCGGGCCGTGATCGCGATCGTGCGGGTGATCGAGGTTCCGCTCGACCTCCCGCTCGACGCGGGCCTGCCCGAGGAAGAGCAGGAGGCGCACCGCGAGCTCGACGACGCCCAGGCGCTCGTGGAGAGCTACGGCGTCCGCGCGGTCACGCGGTTGGCCCGGGCCCGGAGCGCGGGCGCGGCGGTCGTGGACGAGGTTCGCACCCGGAACGCCGAGCTGGTCGTCCTCGGCTCCCCGCGCCGCCGCCGCCGGCGGGGCGTTCCCGTCTTCGGGCGAACGGTGGAGTACGTGCTCAAGAACAGCCAGTCGCGCGTGCTCGTCGTGGGAGGCCAGATGGAGAAGGCCGCATGACCGTTCGGAACCGCGCAACCTTCGTCATCTCCGCCCTCCTGGTCGCGCTCGGCGGAGCCATCATCATCCGGACCGCGCTCATCGGCGGCGGAATCGGCTTCTTCTTCGGTGCAATCGTCCTCGTCGCAGGCGCGGTGCGCCTCTACTTCTCCCGCTGATGGCGAAGAAGCTGCCAGGGCTCCGCCGCGTCCTGGGGACGAACGCGCTCGCGTCCGTGGCCTACGGCGAGATCGGCTCGTCGCTCTACTTCGCGCTCGGGATCGTGACCCTGTACGCGCTCGGCTTCACCCCCTGGGTCCTGCTCGCCGTCGGGCTCGTCTTCGTGCTCGTCGCCCTCTCGTATGCGGAGGGGACGGCCGCGATCCCCGAGGCCGGAGGCGCCGCCACCCTTGTGCGCCGCGCCTTCAACGACCCGCTCGGGTTCCTGACCGGGTGGGCGCTCTTCCTCGACTACCTGATCGTGATCGCTCTGGCCGCGCTGTTCGTCCCGCACTACTTCGGCAACGCGGTCGGCTGGGACGCGATCCAGGACGAGCCCTGGGACGTCGTCGCCGGGATTCTCGTCATCGCCGGGGTGGCGGGCATCCGGCTGGTCCGCCGACCCTCCCTGTACCGCACCGCCATCATCCTCGCCGTGATCGCGCTCGTGGCTCAGGTGCTGCTGATCGCGCTCGGGCTCGCGTATCTCGTCTCGGCAGGCGAGTTCGGCAAGGGCGTCGACCTCGGAACAGCCCCCACCTGGCATGCGATCGTGTTCGCGCTCCCGGTGGCGATGCTCGCCTACACGGGGCTGGAGACCGTCGCCAACCTCGCCGCCGAGACCCGCGAGCCGGGGCGCAACCTGCCCCGGAGCCTCTTCGTCGGCATCGGCGCCGTCGTCCTCGTCTCGTTCGGGATGGGTGTGGTCGCGATCGCAGCGTTTCCCTCCGGCGGGGAAGCCTGGATCCGTGCGCCGCTCATGGGCATCGCCGACGCGCTCGACGGCGCCGGGCTGCCCGACCCGCTTGCCGACGCGGTCCGGATCTTCACCGGTATCTCCGGCGTGCTCGTGCTCGTGATGGCGGTGACCACGTCGATCTCCGGAGCCGGGCGGCTTGCCTACTCGCTTGGACGCCGGAACATGCTTCCGCACGCGTTCGGCGTCCTGAATCGCCGCACGCTGATCGCACCGATCTCGATCGCCTCCGCCGCCGCAATCTCGATCGCGCTCCTGATCGGGGCCGACGTGTTCGGCTCCGCGGTGAAGTCTCTGGCGGCGCTGTACAGCTTCGGCGTCCTGCTCACGTTCCTCGCCGCCCAGGTAGCCGTGGTGCGGCTGCGCACGACCGAGCCGGCCCTCGAGCGCCCGTTCCGGGTGCCGCTCAATGTCCGCATCCGGGGCGCCTCCGTTCCCCTCGCTGCGCTTCTCAGCATACCGCTCACCTTCCTGATCTGGGTAGCCGCGATCGCGACTCACGCGGGAGCCCGCATCGCGGGGCCGATCTGGCTCGCGTTCGGCGTGGTGGTCTTCGTCGTCGTGAGGCGCCGCCGAGGAGAGGCGGTGCTGGAGCGAGTCGAGGAGCCCGAGGCCGACCTGGTTCCCGAGCAGGCCGAGGGCCTCTTCCGGCACATCCTCGTCCCGATGAAGCTCGGGCCGATCGGGGAGGAGGTGCTCGCGACCGCGATCAAGCTCGCCGAAGAGCAGGGGGCCGACCTGACCGCGTTGCACGTGATCCGCGTGCCGCTCGACCTCCCCCTCGAGGCGCAGCTGGTCGACCAGGAGGAGCGGGCCGAGGCCTCGCTCGCCGAGGCGAAGTTGCTCGGGAGCGAGCACGCGGTGGAGGTCAACGGCAAGATCGTCCGCGCGCGCGAGCTCGGCTCGGCGATCGTCCACGCAGCGAAGGAGGAGGGCGCCGACGTCATCCTCATGGGCTCGGCGCCGCGCTGGCGGCGACAGTCGCGTTTCTTCAGCCCGACCGTGGACTACGTCCTGCGCCGCGCGCCGTGCGAGGTGATGGTGGTCGCCTACCCGCAGGGAGTTCTGGAGGAAGAGGCGGGCTAGGATGAAGTCATGAAGGCGATCGTCGTCGGCTGTGGCCGCGTCGGCTCCAGGGTCGCGCGCCAGCTCGCCCGCGCCGACTGGGACGTGGTCGTGATCGACGAGAACGAAGAGGCTCTGCTCCGGCTCGGGGAGGACTGGCGCGGCGGCTTCGTCGTCGGGCACGGGATGGACATCGACATCCTCAAGGAGGCCGGGATCGAGGACGCCGATGCCGTCGTCGTCGCCACCAACGGCGACAACACCAACCTCGTCGTCGGCCAGGTGGCGCAGAAGCGCTTCAACGTCGGGACGGTCGTCGTCCGCGTGCTCGACCCCGCCCGCGCCGAGCTGTACGCGACGCTCGGCCTTCGCACGGTCTCACCGACCTCGACCGCGATCTCCGTGCTCACCGAGGCTGTTCGGCAATGCGCCCCGAGGCGCGAGAAGGCGCCGGCGGTGTAGTGGCCGCCACCGCGAATACGCCCAGCTTGGCCGGCTGCGAAGCGTCGCATGCCGGCGTCCTCAGTCGCGCCGGCATTTCACCCAATGCGACCGCTCCTTGCGTACTTGGCCTGCTCGCTTCTCGCGTGGCCGAGCAAGAACGTACCCACGGAGGCGGCCACTGATGTACGTGATCATCGCGGGCGGAGGGAAGGTCGGCGCCAACCTGGCCCGCACGCTGCTCGGCCTCGGCCACGAGGTCACCGTCATCGAGCAGCGGCCCGACCGCTACCGGAAGCTCGAGGAGGAGCTCGAGCACCAGGTGCACCACGGCGACGCGACCGAGATCTACGTGCTCGAGCGGGCCGGGATCGCCCGTCCGCCAGACCTCGTCGTCGCCGCCACGGGGGACGACGAGGACAACATCGTCATCTGCCAGATCGCCCGGGAGAAGTTCGGCGTCCCGAAGGTGATCGCGCGCGTGAACGACCCCCGCAACCAGGCGCACTTCGACCTGCTCGGGATCTCGCCGACCGTGTGCGCGACCTCCAACATCATGGCGCTCGTCGAGCACGAGGTCCCCGAGCATGGGCTCATCCACCTGCTCGAGCTGCGCAACGAGGGCCTCGAGATCGTCGAGGTCCAGGTGGAGAAGGGCTCCCCCTGGGCCGGCAAGGCGGTTGAGCGGCTTGACTTGCCTGAGGATTCACGGCTCATCTCGGTGACGCGCAACGGCCAGGCCGAGATCGCGGTCGGCTCGACCACGCTCGAGCCCGGCGACCACGTCCTCGCCATCCTGAAGCCGGGCAGGGAAGACGAGTTCCGCCGGGCTCTCGCGACGAGCTGACATGAGCACGAAGGGGTCGCTGCTCGCTGCTGCGCTCGTCGCGCTTGCGCTCGGCGCATGCGCGAGCGCGGGTCGGCATGAGGCGGCGGCGGTCCACGTCGGCGGCGATTGGGCGCGGTTCGGCTACGACGCAGCACGGCACAATTCGGGGCCGAAGAAGACCGGCATCAGCGCCGCCAACGTCCGCCGGCTTCGCCGCCAGCAGGTGCAGTTGGACGGGACGGTGGACTCCTCACCCATCTATCTCCGGGGAGTGGTAGTCGGGGTCAAGCGGCGCGACATCTTCGTCGTCACCACCTCGTTCGGTAAGACGATCGCGATCGACGCCGCGTCGGGCCACGTCCTGTGGCGCTTCGCCCCCCGCGGGTACAGCTCGTTTCCGGGCCGAGGGTGGATCACGCAGTCGAGCCCCGTGGCCGCGCGCAGCCGCCACGCGATCTACACCGCCTCACCGGACGGCCTCATCCACAAGCTCCGCATCCGCTACGGCCGAGAGGTCCGAACCGGCCGCTGGCCCGCCAGGATCTCCCGCCGTCCGGAGACGGAGAAGATCGGGACCGCGCTGAACCTCTCGCGCGACCTCGTGCTCGCGACGGTCGGTGGCCACCTCGGAGACGCGCCCCCGTACCAGGGCCACGTGGTCGCGATCAACGCGAGAACCGGGCGCATCGTCCACGTGTGGAACGCGCTGTGCAGCAACCGCCACCGCCTGCTCTCTCCCTCGACCTGCCCCGAGACCGGTGCAGCCGTGTGGGCGCGCTCCGGGGCTGTGGTCGTGCCCGGGAGCCGCAAGCTCCTGATCGCCACCGGCGACGGAAAGTGGAACGGGCGCACACACTGGGGCGACAGCGCGCTCATGCTCTCGCCGAAGGCCGGGCGGCTGCTCCAGAACTGGACGCCGAAGGACTATTCCGACCTCGAGTCCGGTGACGTCGATCTCGGCAGCACCGCGCCGGCCGTTCTCAGCACACGCTATGCGGTGCAGGGCGGGAAGGACGGGAAGCTGCGCCTCCTCAATCTCCGGCGGATGAACGGGAGGCGCTCCGCAGGGCCGCGGACCGGAGGCGAGCTGCAGACCGTGTCGGCTCCGGGGGGAGCCGGGGTCTTCTCCGCCCCCGCGGTGTGGAGGAGCGGCAAGCGCACCTGGCTCTTCGTCGCGAACGAGTCCGGGACGGCGGCATGGAAGCTCGTGGGAGGCCGGCTTCGGAGGCAGTGGCGCAGGGGCGCCGCCGGCACAAGCCCGGTCGTGGCCGGAGGGCTCCTGTACGTGTACGACCCCGGCGGCGGGGGGATCAAGGTCTACCGTCCCAGGAGCGGCAGGGTGCTCACGACGCTGGCCGCGGGCAGCGGGCACTGGAACAGCCCGATCGTCACCGACGGCCGGGTCGCGCTGGGCGAGGGGGACGCGAACGAGGGTCAGACCTCCGGCGTGCTGGACATCTACCGCCTGCCCTGAACACGAGGCAACTCATCGTTGGAGGCGTTTCGCTCGCCGCGGCCGTTCTCTCACTCGTGACGGCTGCCGGCTCCGGCGGGAGCACCGAGGCAGGCTTTCGCTGGCGGCTCGTCGCGTCGGGCCTCGACTCTCCCGTCCACGTCGCCGCGCCGCGTAGCGAGCCGAGGCGCCTCTACGTCGTCGAGCAGGCGGGGATCATCCGCATGCTGGTGAAGGGGAAGCTCCGGCGGCGGCCGTTCCTCGACACTCACGGGCGGGTGGTAAGCGGAGGCGAGCAGGGTCTCCTCTCGGTCGCCTTCCTCCCGAACTACGCGAAGAACCGCCGGCTGTACGTCGACTACACGGATCGCAACGGCGACACGCGCGTGGTCGAGTACCGCGCGAACAAGGCGCGGACACACGTGCGCGCCGGCACGCGTCGCCAGCTCTTCAAGGTCGACCAGCCGTATTCGAACCACAACGGGGGGCAGCTGGCCTTCGGGCCCGACGGATACCTCTACATCGGAATGGGCGACGGCGGAAGCGGCGGCGATCCCGAGAACCGAGCCCAGAACCTCTCCAGCCGGCTCGGAAAGCTGCTCAAGATCAACGCCAAGCGGCGCGGCGCCAGGCCCCGGATCGCCGCCTATGGGCTGCGAAACCCGTGGCGATTCTCGTTCGACCGCAAGACCGGCGACCTCTACCTCGCCGACGTAGGCCAGGACGCATGGGAGGAGATCGACTACTTGCCGCGGAACCGCCGCGGGCTGGTGAACTTCGGCTGGCGCGTGTACGAGGGACGGGCGAGATACACGGATGAGACGCCGAATCAGGCCGGGAAGCTGGTCTCCCCCGTCCACGTCTACTCGCATGGCCTCGGCTGTTCGCTCACGGGCGGCTTCGTCTACCGCGGCAAGGCTGTTCCGGCTGCCCGCGGGCTCTACTTCTTCGGGGACTGGTGTTCGGGACGGATGTGGACGCTGCGCATCAGAGACGGCCGCGCGGTTCGCGTCCGACTGCGACCGCAGCGGATCGGAGGCCTCTCCTCGTTCGGGGAGAACCCGCGCGGAGAGCTCTACGCCGTCTCGCTGAACGGCCGGCTCTACAAGCTCGTCAGGTCGTAATGCGCTACTTGACACGGGGCCCGGCGCGCACGGGCCGCTGCGATCTCTCAGCCGGCCCGCCGGCGGCGGACATGCGGGCCCTGTTGACCTAGCGCCGCGTAGGCGAGGGCCTGCAGGGACTCGTTGAGGGCGCCGAGCTCCCGCGTGATGCGGGCGAGCTGATCGCTCGTGTCGAGGCGGCGGTTGACGGCGTGGACCTCGGCACACAGGCGGTCGAGCCGCTCCAGGATCGCCTCGAGCTGCCGGTCCGAGAGCTCCTTCCGTTCCACGCGGGCCATGTTAAGCTCAGGCCAGATACCGGCGAGCGGTTCGGGAACCCGGTGCAAGTCCGGGACGGTCCCGCCGCTGTGAGGGGAGTTGCTCCCGCGCCGAAGTGCCACTGGCCCGCGGGTCGGGAAGGCGGCGCGAGAGGGAGCCCCGAGTCAGAAGACCTGCCGCCCGCCGCCACTTCGAACCCCTTCGCGGAAAGGAGGATTCGTGTTTCGACGTTCTTTCGCTCTCATCGGGGCTGTGGCTGTGGCCGCGGCTCTCTCGGCGCCCGTGCTGGGCGCATCGGTCCGCATCCGCGTCGAAGGCAGGACGCGGACGATCTTCGGCCAGACCGGGCCGCGCATCACCGCCGCGGACACGTTGAAGGCGCTCGACGTCGCCAGCCGCCGCGGCGAGTTCTACTACCACGTCACCCAGACCTCGTACGGCCCGTACGTCGACCAGATCGGCCGGTACAAGGCTTTCGGGTCGAGCGGCTGGACGTACAAGGTCAACGGCGTCTCTCCGCCGGTCGGTGCCGACAAGTACGTGCTGAAGGACGGGGATCGCGTTCTCTGGTACTGGGCGTTCTTCGGGCTGCACGGTGGGCCGCCGACGCTGGTCCTGAAGCGGACTCGGCACGGCTGCTATCGCGTCTTCTCTCAGGACGATCAGGGGCGGACGACTCGCGCCCGCGGAGCGGCGTTACGCGTGGACGGCCGCAAGATCCGGACGAAGGAGGGCCGGGCCTGCATCGGTTCCCATCGCGGGCTCGTGAAGGCCTTCAAGCACGGATCGGTGCGCTCGAACGCGCTCAGATGAAGTGCGGGTCACGCTCGTGAGGGAGTGTGTTTAAAAACACAAGCACCTGGGCAGCGGCGCTTCTCTGTGCGACCGTCGTCGCGGCCGGCTGCGGCGGTGTCGATACGCACGGCGAGGCGACCTTGTGGGTGACGCGGGATCGCGGATGTCACGTGCTGCTCGTGCGCAGAGTGCCGGCGGGGCTGTCGGCGATGCAGGCGCTGAAGCGTGTCGCCGACGTCGAGACCCGCTACGGCGGGCGCTACGTGCAGTCCATCGACGGGGTCGCAGGAAGCCTGTTGGCCCGGCGGGACTGGTTCTACTTCGTCAACGGCATCGAGGCCGACCGCGGCGCCGCCGAGTACCGGCTTCATCCCGGGGACGTGGAGTGGTGGGACTACCGCTCCTGGCAGCACGAGATGCGGGCGCCGGTCCTCGTGGGCGCGTTTCCGGAGCCCTTCCTGCACGGGTACGGCGGGAAGGTCCGCCCGGCCGTAGTCGTCGGACGAGGTGCGGGGGCTCGCGCGCTGGCCCGGGTGACCCGAGGTCGGGTGGCCGCGAGCGCGCCCGCGGGCGCGAACGTCCTGCGGCTCACGCGCGGCGGCCCTCGTTTCACCGGACGGCTGCGTCGCGGGGGCGGCGTCGAGCTCGTCTACGGCGGCGACCCCATGCGGCTCGCGCGGCACCCGTCCATGTACCGCTTCAAATACGAGGTTGGATGAGGGCCGGGGCGGCCGCACTCGTGCTCGCCGCGCTCGCGGCCACGGCGTTCCTGGCCGAGCGCTGGTACGTCGTTGCCGCGATCGCAGCCGTTCTGCTCGCCGTCTGCCTGTGCGCGCCCGCCCGTCGCCGGTGGCCCTACCTGGTCGGCACCGGCGTGTCCGCGCTGGGAGTGTTCCTGCTCACACCGTTTGTAGGCAACTACGGGACGCACGAGCTGTGGGTCGGCCCCACGATCCCGGTCCTGGGGCAGCTCGACGTCACGAGCGAGGAGCTAACCGGAGGCGCAGTTCAAGCGCTTCGGCTTGCGGCCGTGGGGCTCGCATTCGCCGCGTACGCGCTCCTGCTCGACCACGACCGCCTGCTCCAGGCGGCCGCATTCGCGCGGCGCTCTGCGTTCACGGTCGCGCTCGCCACGCGTCTCGTGCCGACGCTCGAGCGCGACGCGGCCGGTCTGGTGGAGGCGCTCCGCGGCCGCGGAGTGGCGGTGGCGGGAGTGCGCGGTCACGCGCGGCTTGTATCACCGCTCCTGGCAGGCTCGCTGGAACGAGGCTATGCGCTGGCGGAGGCGATGGAAACGCGCGGGTACGGAAGGCCCGGCGCCACCCGCGCCCCGCGCCCCCGGTGGCGGTGGTTCGACTGGTGCGCCATCGTTCTCGCGGTGGCGCTCGTCGTGGCAGGTGTGCTGTGGCTTTAGCCTCGGTCGAACGGCTCAGCTTCGCCTACCCGGGCGGGCGCCTGGCGCTCCACGACGTCTCGCTGGAGCTCGAGCCGGGAGAGGTCGTCACGGTGCTCGGCCCCTCCGGCTCAGGCAAGTCGACGCTCGTGCGCGCGCTCGCGGGGCTCGTCCCGCACTTCCACGGTGGCCGCTTCGAGGGGCGGGTCGAGGTAGGAGGGCGAGACACCCGCAGCACGCGCCCCTCAGAGCTCGCAGGCACGGTGGCCGTCCTCTTCCAGGATCCCGAGGACCAGGCGGTCTTCGGACGTGTCGAGAGCGAGGTCGGCTTCGGGCTCGAGAACGTGGGCACACCGCCGCGGGAGATCCCGGCGCGGGTCGGGGCCGCCCTCGCCGCCGTGGGCGCTGAGCATCTCCTCGAGCGCGGCACGGCCGAGCTGTCGGCGGGCGAGCTCCAGCGGGTCTGCCTTGCCTCCGCGCTGGCGCTCGAGCCCGACCTGCTCCTATTGGACGAGCCCACCTCGCAGCTCGATCCCGCGGCGGCCGACGCGCTCCTCGAGCTCGCCGGCGATCTGGGCGCTGCGGTCGTGATCTCGGAGCAGCGACCCGCGCTGCCCCTCGCGACCTGCGACCGCGTGCTCTTCGTCGAAGACGGGCGGCTCCTGCTCGACGCAGCGCGAAACGAGGCCCTCTCCTGGCTCTCGGAGAACCGGCCGACGTATCTCCCGCGCGAGCCCGCGCAAGTAACACCGTGCTGCTCGGAGTCGGAAGTCCTTCTTCGGCTCGACGGCGTTTCGTTCGCGTATCCCGGCGGGCCTCCGGTGCTCGAGAACGCGGCCCTGGAGCTGCGGCGGGGCGAGATTGCCGCCCTGGTCGGTCCCAACGGCTCCGGCAAGACGACCCTGGCGAAGATCGCGGCGGGGCTGCTCGAGCCGGGAGCGGGACGCCTGGAGCGGCGCGGACGCGCCGTCTACCTCTCACAGGACCCGGGCCGCTATCTCGTTCGCGAACGGGCGGACGAGGAGGTCGGCCTGGCGGTCGAGGGCGACCGAGAGCGGGTGCGGCGCGCGCTCGCGGACGTCGGTCTCGCGGGCTTCGAGGGCAGGCACCCGCGAGACCTTTCCAGCGGAGAGCGGGAGCGGCTGGCGCTCGCCGCCGTGCTCGTCACCGATCCCGACATCCTCATCCTCGACGAGCCGACCCGAGGCGTCGATCCGGAGCGAAAGGACGCGCTGGCCGCCCTCCTGCGCGCACCCCGAAGCGAGCGGGCGACACTCGTCGTCACGCACGACCTCGTCTTCGCCGGAGAGGTGGCGGACCTGATCCTCGCGCCGTGGGAGAGGGCGACCGCGTATGCCTAGGGCCGTTCTCGCCTCAGCAGCTGTGGCCGCGTTCGCCGCGGGAACGTGGGCCGCTGTCGATCCCGCGCACGCCGGTCTCTCGCTCCTGCTCGTTGCGCTGGCGCTCGTCATTGGCGCCGCCGCCTGGCTCGAGTCGGGCCCGGGCTCCGCGAAGGAGATCGCCCTGGTCGCCGCCCTCGCCGGCGCCGCGGCCGCAGGACGGGTGCTCTTCGCGGCTGTTCCCGGGGTGCAGCCGGTGACCGTGATCACCGTCGCCGCCGGGGTCGCGCTCGGACTCCGTGCCGGGATCGCCGTGGGAGCGACCGCGGCTCTCGTCTCCAATTTCTTCCTCGGCCAGGGGCCGTGGACGCCGTGGCAGATGGTCGCGTGGGGCGCATGCGGCGCCGTCGGCGCGCTCGCTGCTCCGCTCGTCCGCCGCCGGATTCCGTTCGCGCTCGTCTGCTGCGCGCTCGGCTTCGCCTTCAGCGGGTTCATGGACGTCTGGAACTGGCTCGCCTACTACCCCCACACCTGGCAGGCGCTCACGCTCACCTGCAGTCGCGGCGTCTGGTTCGATGCCGCCCACGCCGCCGGGAACCTCGTCATCGCGCTTGCGGCCGGGCCTGAGCTCCGCCGGATGCTCGAGCGCTACGGATCAAAGCTTCGGACTGAAGTCGTATGGGCCTGAAGGTCCTCGCCGCGGCGGCTGTCCTGGCAGCGACGCCTACGTCGTATCTCGCCTCGCACCAGCAGCCGGACGGCGGCTTCGCGGAGCCGGGCGGCCGTTCGGAGCCCGAGCTGACGGCCTGGGCGGTGCTCGGGCTCGCTGTGGCCGGCAAGGCGCCGGCCGGTGCCGCCTCGTACCTGCGAGCCCAGCCGGTCGGGGACGCGGGCAAGCTCGCGCTCCGGATCCTCGCGCTGCGGGCCCTGGGCGAGGACGTGAGCGCTCTCACCGACCGGCTCGAGCGCCGCCGACGCGCGAACGGCCGCATCGGGCCGCTCGTCGACACGACCATCTGGTCCGTGCTTGCTCTCCGAGCGGCCGGGCACCCGGCGGGGAAGCGAACGATCCGCTATCTGCTCCGCCGCCAGCGTCCGAGCGGGGGCTGGGGCTGGGCTCCGGGCGGAGCGCCGGACTCGAACGACACCGCCGCTGCGGTCCAGGCGCTGCGCGCCGCCGGCGTGCGCGGCCGCCCGATCCGGCGAGGGGTGAAGTACTTGCTCCGGCTCAGGGGCCGCGACGGCGGCTTCTCCCTCGTGCGCGGCCGGGCCTCGGACTCCCAGTCGACGGCGTGGGCGATCCAGGCCCTCATTGCCTCCGGGCGCAAGCCGCCGCGTTCGGCCTACCGCTTCCTGCGCCGGATGCGGAGGCCTAACGGGAGCTACCGCTACTCGGCGCGTTACGTCACGACTCCGGTCTTCGTGACCGCGCAGGTCTTGCCCGCGCTCAAGCGGAAGCCGTTCCCGCTGCGACCCTAGTGCACCGGAAGCGCTCGACACCCGGGAATCGTTCGCCGAGGCTCTCGATCGCGAATCCACAGCGCGCGTAGAAGCCGACCGCATCGGCGTCGGTCTCCGCGACGAGCGTCGACCCGGGGAAGCGCGCCCTGAGCTCGGCAATCAGTCGGCGGCCCAGACAGTGGCGCCGGTGGGCCGGATCGACCGCGAGGCTGTGGATCACCACGCTGCGATCCAGCAACTCCTCGAAGCCGATACACGCGATCGCGCGATCGCCGCGCTCGTATCCGAGCAGCCTCCATGTCCCCACCCGATAGTGCTCCAGTGCACGAACCGTCGAAGAGTCCGAAAAGTGCGAGAGGGCCAAAAGCTTCCGAACCGCCCGTTCGTCCACTCGGCGGCTGAGATCCACGGCGCGTGTGGTCACGGCAGCGCGACCCACCCCGGTTCGGGACGCGCGAGCCGGCCCTCGTTCACGAGCCGGTCGACCAGGTCGTCCTCCCAGTACCACTGCCACGAGAACCAGCGTGGCAGCTCCGGCTCGGGCGCAACGACCGCCGCCCGCACGCCCGCCACGATCAGCTCGGCAAGCGCGGTCTCAACAGGAAGCTTAGGAAGGGGGAGCTCGAGGGGGAAACGGCGTTTCCCCTTCGATGAAGCAGTGGCGCGGCTTTGCCGGGCCGCTGCGGTCACGCCACCCGTCCGCTCGGGAAACACGTCGTCCCACCGCGTCAGCTCGCTCGTGTGCCGGTGGGGATCCTCGTACACGATGCTGCGGGAGACGATCGCTCCGCAACGCTCAAGCGGCGAGCGCAGTTTCTTCAGCTCCTTCGGCTTGAGCCCGAGCTCCGTCTGCAGGTCCTCGAGCTCGGACGGCCCCGCGTCGGCGAGGTGCTGCAAGAGCCGCTCCCAGTCCGGATCGGCGTCGGCCATCCGTTCGATCTCGGCGCGGCAGATGGGATCGAGGAGCCGCGCCACCGCGGGGGTGATGAGCAGGCTCTTGCCCCGATGGACGGCGAGAATGGGATAGCCGCGGGCGCCGAGCTCGCCGAACCAGGGGAACTTCGTCCGGGGCCACTGCCCGAAGCCCGGCTTGTCGGGCGCATACGGCTCCTCGTGACACGCCTCGAACAGGCTCGGCAGGGCGCTGTCCGCCGTCCGCGTGAGCAGGCCGCGGTCGAGCAGGAACTCCTCCGCCTCGTCGAGCGTCTCGAGCGCACGGCCGGGCGTCAAGCGGCATTCCAAGGCGCGCCGCTCCTGTAGCTCCTCCATACTCGGTGCGTGCGGGGTCATCCCACCGCGGCCATTGTGACCATCGGCAACGAAGTCGTCTCGGGCGACATCGAGAACACGAACGCGTCCTGGCTCGCGCGCCGGCTGGAGGAGCTGGGCGTGGTCGTGAAGCTGGTGGCCGCGGTGCCGGACGAGGTCGACGCGATCGCGGACATCGTCAGCCGCGAGGCGCCCCGGGTCGACCACCTCCTGGTGACCGGAGGCCTCGGGGGGACGCCGGACGACGTCACTCGCGAGGCCGTCTCGGCCGCCTTCGGCCTCGAGCAGGAAGAGCACCCGGAGATCGCCGCGCGGCTCCGCGCACGCTTTCAGCGCGCGCCCGACTACGCGGCTCGCTGGGCCCGGCTCCCCAGGGGTGCGCGACCGGTCGAGATCGAGCACGGCGGCGCGCCCGGCTTCGTGCTCCAGAACGTCTTCGTCTTTCCCGGCCTCCCGGGCGAGATGCGGCCGATGTTCGAGACCGTCGCGGACGAGTTGCGGCGCGAGCAGCCCATCGCGGCCTGGCGGCGCACGTTCGAGACGCGGGAGAGCGAGATCGCCGCTGTTCTCGTCGAAGCCGGGCGCCGCTACCCGGACGTTCTGGTGGGCTCGTATCCGGCCTTCACCCCCGAGGGGCCCCGGGTCGAGGTGGTCGCGAAGTCGGGCGACCCCGAGCTGCTTGCGGAGGCGCAGGCCTGGCTCGAGGCCGAGCTCGATGAGCTTGTCTCTGATACTTAGCGATGCTAAACTTAGTGATGTGATACGTGCCGAGGCCCTCAAGGGTCATCTCGACGGCCTGATCCTGGCGATCCTCTCCGGCGGGCCGGCGCACGGCTACGCGCTGATCGAGGAGCTTCGAACGCGAAGCGGCGGCTCGCTCGATCTTCCGGAAGGAACCGTATACCCGGCACTGCATCGCCTCGAGGCGCAAGGACTGGTCAGGAGCGCGTGGTCCTCGGGCACGGGGCGCCGCCGGCGCGTCTACCGCCTGACGCGGCGCGGACGAGGGACGCTGGCCGAGCGCCGCCGTGAGTGGGAGGCTCTAACCCGGGCGGTGGAGGGCGTGTTCGCGTGATCGAGCAGTACCTCGAAGACTTGTGGGCGGAACTCGAGGCCGTCGGAATCCGCGGCCGGCTGCGAAGGCGGATCCTGCTCGAGACCGAGGAGCACCTCCATTCCGATCCGAATTGGAGGGAAAGGTTCGGCCCGCCGGCCCTCGTGGCCGAGCGGTTCGCGGACGAGCTGAGCACCACGCTCACGCGGGGCGCGGCGACCACCGCGTTCGTCGGGCTCGCCCTCGCCGGTGTCGGGTACACGGTCGTGTTCGCGCTCGCAAATCGCGCCCACGACCTGTTTGCGGGCAGCACCCTCCAGCTGGCGGTCGCACTTTCCGCTGGAGCGCTGGTGGTTCTGGCGCCTCAGCTGGCGTTCGTCGCGGGCCTGCTGGCCGCGCTCCGGACGTTCCGGCGCAGGCGTGCGGCCGTGATGCCGGCTGAGGAGATCCGGCTGGTCAGGCGGCAGACCGCAACCGCTCTCGTCGCCGGGCTGGTGACGGTCGCTGCGCTCGCAGTGCTCTCGGTGACGAAGGGAGACGACGCAATCTCCCTCTGGGCGATGGCGCCTCTCGTGGTGCCGTTGGCCTGGGCGGCCGTCCGCTTCGCGCGGTCCGCGCGGCTGCGTCCGCAGGCGGATGGACCTGCCGGTGACGCCTACGACGACCTCGGCCCGCTCGCCCGTCTCCGTCACCGTCCATGGCAGTTCTGCCTGCTCACAGCGCTGCTCGCCGGGCTCGGGGTCTTCGCAGCGGCCGCGCTCGCGGGTCAGCCCGCCGAAGGGCTGCTGAACGCGCTCTTGGAGAGCTTCTTCCTGTGTATGGGCTTCTGGCTCTTCGCCGAGCCGCTCGGGCTCAGGCCGTCCCGCTAGAGAACGCCTTGCGGCGCTCGAGGTCCCGCTCGGGATTCACGAGCTGGCCGTCGCGCTCGACGTATCCGCCTGCCCCGCCGACGACGAGCACCACGAGATCCTCTTCCTCGGAGGCATTCGACACCTTGCGCGGCGTCGTCGACTCGACGTGGCACAGCCCGCCCGGGCCGAGCTCCCGCGTCTCCCCGTCGACCTCGAAGCGTGCGAGCCCGCTGTGGACGAAGTACAGCTCGTCCTGGCGCTCGTGGTAGTGGAGGAACCCGTCGAAGCCGGGCGGCATCACGATTGCGTTGACGCCGAAAGCCTCGACGCCGAGAGCGCGTCGGACCTTCCGAAACCCGTATCCGTCGCCGAGCTCGTCGATGGATCCGAACGCGTGGCCCACAGGCCAAGCCTACGCCACGGCCGGCGCCAGCTCCCGCCCGAGGAGCGCGACCATGTCGAGGTCCTCGTGCAGGAGGTGCTGGCACATGACGCGCGTGACCGAGGCCTGCTCGTACTCACGTAGCCGCCGCGCCACTTCCTCGACCGGGCCGATTAGGGACGCCTCGGGCCGCCACGGCTCGCGGCCGAGCCGGCGCAGGCGCTCGTCGACTTCCGCTCGGTCGCGGCCGACGACGCACTGGGTCATGAGCGAGAGCGGGAGCGTCGAGGGATCCCGGCCGGCCTGCTCGCAGGCCTCGTCCAGCTTCGCGCGCCGCTCGCGGCACTCCGCGGGCGTCGCGAAGGTGGTGTTGTACTCGGAAGCGAAGCGCGCGGCCGGACGCGCCGTGCCGCGCTTGGCCGCTCCCCCTACGATGATCGGCAGCGGGCGCTGGACGGGCTTCGGCAGCGCATCCGCACCTTCGAGGGTGTAGTAGCGGCCGCGGACGTCGAACGGCTCCTCCTCGTTCAGCTGCCGATGGACGATCTCGAGCTGCTCGGCGAACCGCTCGACGCGCCAGGAGGCCTCCCGGAACTCGAAGCCGAAGCTGCGGTGCTCGGCCTCGTACCAGCCCGCGCCCATGCCCAGCTCGACACGCCCACCCGAGACGTGATCCACCGTCGCCGCCATCCGCGCGAGCACAGATGGATGCCTAAACGTCCCCGGCGAGACCAGCGTTCCCAGCCTGACCTTCTCCGTGCCCGCGGCGAGTGCCGCCAGCGTCGCCCACGCGTCGAGCGCTCCACCCTCGCGGCCGTGGAATCCGGAGTAGTGGTCGGAGCGGAACAGCGCCTCGACGCCGGCCTCCTCACAGGCGCGGGCGAGCGCGAGCCACTCCTCCCAGGTCACGCCGTCCTGCCCCTCGATCATGAGCGCGATCCGCATCGGCCGATTCTTCCTGATCCGTAGCTAGCATCGAGCGCATGGCGGTGTCCTCGCCCGAGCGCTATCTCGCGGACCTGAACCCGACGCAGAGGGAGGCCGTCACGGCCACCGAGGGCCCGGTGCTGGTCGTGGCCGGGGCGGGGTCGGGGAAGACGCGGGTGCTCACCCACCGCGTCGCGCACCTGATTACCGCGTGCGGCGTCAAGCCGAACGAGATCCTCGCGATCACGTTCACGAACAAGGCCGCCGGCGAGATGCGGTCACGCCTCGAAGACCTGCTCGGCGGCGTCTCGCGCGCGATCTGGATCCTCACCTTCCACGCCGCGTGCGGCCGCATCCTGCGGCGGGAGGCTCCGCGGCTCGGCTATCGCTCCAACTTCACCATCTACGACCAGGCCGACCAGGTCCGGCTCGTGAAGCAGTGCCTCGAGGAGCTGGAGCGCGATCCCAAGCGCTTCGTCCCGCGCGGCATCCACGCGCAGATCTCACGCGCCAAGAACCAGCTGATCGGGGCCGAGGAGTACCGCAACCGCGTTTCCTCCTTCTACGACCAGACCGTGGCCGACGCCTACGAGCTGTACCAGCGGCGGCTGTTCGGTTCGAACGCCGTCGACTTCGACGACATGCTGATGCTGACCGTGGACGTGCTGGAGCGCTTCCCCGAGGCGCTCGCGCGCTGGCAGAAGGCCTTCCGCTACATCCTCGTGGACGAGTACCAGGATACGAACCACGCCCAGTACCGGCTGCTGCAGCTGCTGGCCGAGAAGCACCGCAACGTCTGCGTGGTCGGCGATCCAGACCAGTCCATCTACGCGTTCCGCGGCGCCGACATCCGCAACATTCTCGAGTTCGAGCGCGACTTCGGCGAGACGCGCACGATCGCGCTGGAACAGAATTACCGCTCGACCAACTCCATCCTCGAGGGCGCAAACTCGGTCATCTCGCACAACCGCGAGCGCAAGCCGAAGAACCTGTGGTCGGAGCTGGGGGAGGGGGAGCCGGTACGCGTGCTCGAGGTCGAGGATGAGCACGCGGAGTCGCGCTTTGTCGCCGCCCAGATCGCTGCCCTCGTGGAGGAGGGGCTCTCGGGTGACGAGATCGCAGTCTTCTACCGCACGAACGCGCAGTCGCGGGTGCTGGAGGACGTGCTCGTCCGGCAGCAGGTCCCGTACCAGGTGATCGGCGGGGCGCGCTTCTACGAGCGCGCCGAGATCAAGGACCTCGTCGCCTACCTGCAGGTGATCGACAACCCCGCCGATGCGGTCTCGCTGACGCGGATCGCCAACCGGCCGCGGCGCGGGATCGGCGATACCTCGCTCGCGCGGCTCCAAGAATGGGCCGATACCTACGACGCCACGCTGTTCGAGGCGCTCGGCAACGCCGAGGCGGCCGGCGTCGCGGCAGCACCGCAGCGGGCAGTCAAGTCCCTGCACACGCTGCTGCAGTCGCTGCAGGCCCAGGCGCAGGAGCTCTCCGTCCCGGAACTGGTCGAGCGCGTCCTCGAGCGCAGCGGCTACCTCGAGGCGCTCGAGGCGGAGCGGACGATCGAGGCGCAGGGGCGCATCGAGAACCTGCAGGAGCTCGTGGGCGTTGCGCGCGAGTACGACGCGGCGGCGGCCGAGCCGAGCCTGTCCAGCTTCCTGCAGGAGATCTCGCTTTACTCCGACCAGGACGCGATGCGGGAGCAGGAGAGCCTCGTCACGCTGATGACCCTCCACAACGCGAAAGGCCTCGAGTTCCGCGCCGTGTTCATGATCGGGATGGAGGAGCAGATCTTCCCGCACTCCCGCTCCATCGAAGAGCAGGGAGTGGAGGAGGAGCGCCGGCTGTGCTACGTGGGCATGACGCGCGCGAAGGAGCTGCTCACGCTGACGCATGCCTCCGCCCGCGCGCTGTGGGGGAGCCGCAGCTACAACCTGCCCTCCCGCTTCCTCGACGAGCTGCCCGACCAGCGCGTCGTCCGCGAGCGGCTGAGCCCGGCCTCGTGGTCGGGCTACGGAGCGCCTGCCGAGGTGGCGCCGCGCGCGGCCGTCCCCGCCCTGTCGACGGGAGACTCCGTTCGCCACGAGACGCTGGGCGAGGGCGTCGTAACCTCGATCGAGGCCGGAGGCGTCGTCACCGTCCGCTTCGAGGACGACGGTTCCGAGCGGCGCCTGATGCTGGACTACGCTCCCCTCGAGAAGCTGTGACGATCGAGATTCGCACCTGTCAACCGGGTGAGCTCGCCCAGGCTCTGAACCCGATCTCCCACTACTTCGGCGCCCCACCGAGCGAGGAGAACGCCGAGCGCATGGGCCGCGTCCTCCCGATCGAGCGGACGCATGTCGCGGTCGACGACGGCAGCGTCGTCGGCGGGGCGGGCGCGTATCTCTTCGACCTCACCGTGCCCGGCGGCGCCGGAGTGCCGACGGCGGGCGTGATGGCCGTGGGTGTCCTCCCGACCCATCGCCGCCGCGGCATCCTGAACGAGCTGATGCGGCGCCAGCTCGACGAGACGCACGAGCGCGGCGAGCCACTGGCGCTCCTGTATGCGTCCGAAGGCCCCATCTACCGCCGCTACGGCTACGGCATCGCCTCGGTCTCCGGCGACATCGCTCTTCCGAGTGACCACGCCTCGCTCCACGACGCCGGCGAGGCGGTCGGGACCGCCCGGATCGTCTCCCAGGACGAGGCGCTCGACCTCTTCCCCCGCGTCTACGACCGCGCCCTGGCGGAGACGCCGGGCATGTTCACGCGCACGCGCGACTGGTGGGAGGTCCGCCGCTTCTGGAACCCGCCCTGGGCGAAGGGCGAGCTGGTCCACGTCCTGGTCGAGATCGACGGCGAGCCCCACGCGTACGCCTTCTACCGCATGCAGTTCGAGGCGGAGCACATGGTCTCGAAGACCGTGCTGCAGGTCTCCGAGGCGATCGGCGCGACGCCGCGCGGCACGCGGGAGATCTGGCGCTTCCTCTTCAACGTCGACTGGGTGGGCACGATCCGCGCCAGCTGGATCCCCTTCGATCACCCGCTCTTCCTGCTCCTCACCGAGCCCCGTCGGATGGCCTACCAGGCCGTCGAAGCGCTCTGGATCCGGCTCGTGGACGTGGGAGCGGCGCTCTCGGCGCGCGGATATGCGGCGGACGGCTCGCTCGTGCTCGACGTGCGCGACTCGTTCTGCTCATGGAACGAAGGCGGCTGGGGGCTGGAGGACGGGACCGCCGCCCGCACCCAGGACCAGCCCGAGCTGCGGCTCGGCGTGGATGCGCTCGGCTCCGTCTATCTCGGCGGGTTCACGTTCGCGGAGCTGGCGTGGGCCGGGCGGGTCGAGGAGCTGCAGGAGGGGGCGGTGGCGCGGGCCGACGCGATGTTCCACACCGATAAGCAGCCCTGGTGCCCTGAGATTTTCTAGTCCTCCACGAACTCTGCAACCGCTGTTGCAGTTTTCGGCATACTCCCGGAGTGGCATCGAGCCGCATCGAATGGGTTCTGCTCGCCTACCGCCTTCCGCGCGACCCTTCCACCCCGCGGAGCGCGCTCTGGCGGAAGCTCCGCCGGCTGGGTGCGGCGCAGGTTCTCGACGGCATGGCTGCTCTGCCTCTCGATGCTCGGAATCGCGAGCAACTCGAATGGCTCGCCGACGAAGTCGCCGAGGCGGGTGGCGAAGCTTCTCTGTGGGTCGGCGAGCTCAGCTCTGCCGGGCAGGAGCGCGACCTTGTCCAGCGTATGGCGGCAGCGACTGCCGAGGCCTATCGCGGGGTGATCGAAGACGCGGCCGCCGCGCGCGAGCAACCGGCAGGGCGACGGCGGCGCACGCTCGCCCGTTTGCGGCGTGAACTCCGTCGAATACGGGCGCGGGACTACTTTCCGCCGCCCGAACGGGAGCTCGCCCAGCGGGCCGTGGAGGAGCTCGCCCCGCTCGTCGAGGTGCCGATCGTATGAAGTGGGCCACACGCCGTCACTGCCACATCGACCGAGCGGCGTGCGCGTGGCTGATCCAGCGCTTCATCGACACCGACGCAGAGTTCGTCTTCGTCGACGACCCTGACGAGGTTCCCGCGGACGCGACACCGTTCGACATCCGCGGCGCCGACCTCTCCCATCACGGCGGAGACTGCACCTTCGAGACGTTCCTGCAGCGCTACGAGCTCTCCGACCCTGTGCTCTGGGAGGTCGCGAAGATCGTGCACGAGGCCGACCTCGCCGACGAGCGCTTCGACGCGCCCGAAGCTCCAGGACTTGACGTACTTGTGCGCGGCCTCTCGATGGTGTGCGACGACGAGGAGGTCATCGCTCTCTCGAAGCCGCTCTTCGACGGGCTGTATGAATATCGAAGACGGGCACTTCTGCTCGGCCGGGAGCCGGCATGACGGAGCTCGCGCAGGCAGAGCGAGGGACGGACATGGTGGCTCGCAAGCGCACGCTGCGCGGCCTCGTCGTCTACTTCCTCAAGCTCGGCTCGTGGGGCTTCGGAGGGCCGATCGCGCTGTGCGGGTATATGCGCCGTGACCTGGTCGAGCGGAGGGGTTGGTACAGCGAGGAGGAGTACCAGCAGGGCCTGGCGATCGCGCAGACGATGCCGGGGCCGCTCGCCGCTCAGCTCGCGATGTGGCTGGGCTATCTCGAACGTGGGGCGCCGGGCGCGCTGGCGGTGACAATCCCCTTCGTGGTTCCGCCGTTCCTGCTCGTCACTGCGGTCGCGATCGTCTATGCGCGGTACCAGGGCCTCTCCGCAGTGCAGGACGTCTTCTTCGGAGTCGGGCCTGCGGTGATGGGGATCATCGCGATCGCGGCGTGGAAGCTCGCCCGCTCCACGAACAAGCTCGATCCCGTGCTCTGGGGTATCGCCGCCATCGTCGGGACGGCGACCGTCGTGGCCGGGGCGGAGATCGCCTGGCTCTTCGTCGCCGCCGGGCTGTTTGGCGCCCTTTACTACGGGGGGGGACTGCCCCGGTTCCGTCACTCGCTCATGAGCGTGCTGCCGGCTCCGCTCGTCGCATCCGTGAGCGGGTTCGCATGGACCGGAGTGGGCGTGTCGCTCGGGACGATGGCCCTCTTCTTCGTGGAGGCAGGGGCGTTCACGTTCGGATCGGGGCTCGCGATCGTTCCTTTCCTCCACCACGGCCTCGTCGACGCCCACCACTGGCTCACCGAACGGCAGTTCACGGATGCGGTGGCGATGGGCCTGATCTCTCCGGGGCCCGTCGTGATCATGGCGACCTTCGCGGGCTATCTCGCCTACGGGCTCGCGGGCGCGACGGTCGCCACCGTGGCGGTCTTCCTGCCTGTCTACTTCTTCGTCGTCGCTCCGGGCAAGCTGTTCCGGCGCTACGAGCGGCACCCCCGCCTGCAGGGATTCGTCAAAGGAGCCACCGCGGCTGCGGCGGGCGCTATCGCGGGCGCTGCGATCGTGATCGGACGGCAGACGATCTCGGGCTGGCTGTCAGCCGCCATCGGGATCGTCGCGCTCGCGCTTCTTCTACAGCGGTGGGTCAGAGTCCCGGAGCCGGCGCTCGTCATCCTCGCAGCGGCCGCCGGCCTGCTACTCCATCACTAGTCCAGCCTGTACGGAACGCTGGCAAGGATGACGCGCGGCTCGAACAGCAGCAGCCGTTTGATGTACAGCGCCCGCTGGTTGTGCAGGAGCCGTCCCGGGCCGGCGAAGATCAGCTCGGGGATGATCACGACCGCCACCGCGTCGGGGTCGACGGTGATCCGCCGAAGGTAGCGGAGCAGCGGGTCGCCGAGGTCGCGGAACTGCGCCTCCTCGATCTCCAGCGGGAGCGGCATCTCGCGGCTCTCCCAATCATCGCGGAGGCGGTCGGCTTCCTCATCGTCGAAGGCGAAGAAGATCGCTCGCGTGTCCTCGAACCCGAGCGTGCCCGCGTAGTTGGCCGCTCGCATGGAGGCGGCATGGGCTCCGGAAACGAGGATCCGGCAGACTGCACGCTCGGGCGGGCGCCAGTCCTTCGTGCGCCGCGCGAGCACCGGTACGTCCGTGATGACGACTCCGGGCTCCCTGAGCAGGCGCAGCTTCAGCGAGAACTCGACCCGGCGCTTGAGCGTCTCCGTTACGAGCGCGCGCCCCGCAAAGAGCTCAGGGATGATCACGGTGACGAAGTTCGACTCTCCGCGGGGGAGCGCCCACAGATACTCGATCACCGCTTCGACGCGTCCGTCCTCCGGGTCGACGATCTCGAGGTCGGGTCGGATGTCCGTGAGCTCCCGGAATCGCGGCTTGATCCCGGGATCGGTGCGCGGGCCCGGGACGTGGACGGCGCGGAAGTCGTCCCCGGCGATCTCGCGCGCATACCAGAGGGCCTCGCGCAAGGCGGCGTCCGCCGATTCGACGTAAAGAACGACTTGGTTGATGGCTTCGGGCGCCCTTGCAACTGCGGCCACGCCGGCTCGAAGACGTCTTTCCACCTTCCGGTAGTGGCGGTTGACGACGAGGAAGAGACCGATCAGGACCGGAACGGCGATGGTCACCATCCAGGCTCCGGCGACGAACTTGGCCTGGATGACGAGGAGCGTGACGATCCCGGTGGTGACCCCTCCGACCCCGTTGATGATCGCCTTCCTGCGCCACCCCGGCTCCTGCGTTCGCCGCCAGTGGACGACCATCCCCGCCTGCGAGAGGGTGAAGGCCGTGAACACCCCGACCACGTACAGGTGGATCAGGGAGATCACGTCCGCGTGGAAGATCCAGATCAGGAGGGACGCGAGGCCTGCCAGCACGATGACCCCGTTCGAGTAGACGAGACGGTCGCCCAGGTTCACGAACTGGCGGGGGAAGAAGCGGTCACGCGCGAGCACGGCGGCGAGGCGCGGGAAACCCTGGTACGAGGTGTTGGCCGCCAGGATCAGGATCGCGAACGTCAGCGCCTGCACCGCGTAGAAGAGGAACGACGAGCCCGACGAGGCCGGGAAGACCCCGCGCGCGATCTCGGATACGAGCGAGACGCTCTCACTGGGCCTCGCATGCATCTCGACCGTGAGATACGAGATCCCCATGAAGAGCGTGATGGAGATCGCCCCCAGGACGCCGAGCGTCGTCGCGGCGTTGCGGCCCTTCGGCGGCCGGAAGGCCCCGACGCCGTTGGAGATGGCCTCGACCCCGGTGAGCGCGACCGCGCCGGACGCGAACGCCCGCACGAGCACGAAGACGGTGATCGCGCCCATTCCGGTGGCGACGGGGTCCGGGACGTGCGCCTGCGGGCAGGTTCCGACCGCGCATTTCCAGGTGCCCACGCCCACGAGCAGGTACATCACCGCGACGAACGAGTACGTGGGCAGTGCGAACGCGATTCCCGACTCCCGGACGCCGCGGAGGTTGACGAGCGTCAGGATCACGACGGCGCCCAGTGAGAGCGCGACCTTGTGCGCCTCGAGCGAGGGAGCCACCGATGTGAGCGCCAGCACGCCGGCGGCGACGGAGACCGCGACCGTCAAGACGTAGTCGACCATCAGGGCCGCTGCCGCGATGAGGCTCGGCGTCGTCCCCAGGTTCTCCTTGGCAACGACGTACGCGCCGCCGCTCGTCTGGTAAGCGCGCACGGTCTGCCGGTACGAGATGACCACGATGGCGAGCAGCGCCGCGATGACTCCGGAGATGGGGAGGATGTAGGTCGCCGCGGCGGCGGAGGCGGCGACGAGGACCACCAGCCCGGACTCGGTCGCGTACGCGACCGACGAGAGCGGGTCGGAGGCGAACACAGGCAGCGCGAGCGTCTTGGAGAGAAGCGTCTCCTCCATCTCGCCCGTCGCCCGCGGCCGGCCGACCAGGACGCGCTTCATGACGTCTTGTGCCACCCGTTGAAGCTAACGGCCAAGCCCGCGGTCACCCGAGCCCTGAGCAGGATTTTGAGAGCTTGTTAAGTGCCGCATTTCGGCCTTTGCGCTCCGGCCCAGGCGTATCCTTGAACCGAGGTGGTCGCGATACCGCATCCGGCGCTTCCCGACCGCCGACGGCTCGGCCGACTCGCCCTGGCTACGGCGGCCAGCCTCGGCGCAGTGGCGGTCGTGACCGGCGTGATCTTCGCCCTCCGGCCGGTCGCGCCGGTGCTCAGCCTGGGGGTGCTCTATCTCTTCGCCGTGCTGCCGGTGGCGGCGCTGTGGGGACTGCGCTTCGGGCTGCTCGTCTCCGTGGTCAGCATGCTCGCCTTCAACTGGTTCTTCCTGCCGCCGAAGCACACGCTGAGACTCGCCGAGTCGGAGAACTGGGTCGCTCTGGCCGTGTACCTCGCGACGGCCGTGAGCGTCAGCGCTCTCGCGGCCCGTGCTCGTCGGCGCGCGGCCGAGGCCGAGGAGCGCGAGCGCGAGGCCGCGCTCGCCGCGGAGGTCTCCGCGATCCTGCTCGAGAGCCCCGACGTGCAGCCTCAGCTGCGGGAGATCGCAGCGAGGGCCGCCGCCCTGCTCGGCGCCCGCCGAGCGTCCATCGAGCTCGGGTCGAGACGTGCGGCCGAGTCGGGCGAGGCGGCCTATGAGCTCGTCGCGGGCGACCGCCACGTCGGTCGCCTGTACCTCGATGCGGACGCACCGCCGGACGTTGCCGAACGGATTGCGTCCATCCTCGCCTCCCTGCTCGCGACCGCGATCGAGCGCGAGCAACTCGCACGGGATGCCCGCCAGAGCGAGGAGCGCCGGCGCAGCGCCGCCGTCGAGACCGAGGCGTTGCGCCGCAGCGACGCGGTCAAGACGGCCATCCTGCGCTCGGTCAGCCACGACCTCCGCTCGCCGATCACGGCGATCATGACCGCGGGGGAAGTGCTTCGCAGCGACGGTGTCTCGGCCGCGGAAAAGGACGAGCTGCTCGCGTCCATTCGCACCCAGGTGCGGAGGCTCGAACGCTCGGTCTCGAATCTGCTCGACCTCTCGCGGCTCGAGGCCGGTGCGGCCCGGCCGGTTCCTGAGCTCTGGACGATCGACAGCCTTATCGCGCAGTCGCTGGAGGCACTCGGCCCGGAGCACGAGCGCGTCGACGTCGAGCTTCCGCCCGAGTCTCCGCCGGTGAGCGTCGACCCAGCCCAACTCGAGCACGCGCTCGTCAACCTGCTCGAGAACGCCCTCAAATTCTCCGGGGACGAGCGCGTCGCCGTGCGGGCTGAGCAGCATGACGGCTCGGTCATCCTGCGGGTCATCGACCACGGGCCCGGTATCCAGGCGCGCGACCAGCGGCGGATCTTCGAGCCGTTCAACCGCGGGGGGAACGGGGCCGGCGAGCGCGGGTCCGGGCTCGGGCTTGCGATCGCGCGCGGGTTCGTCCAGGTAAACCGAGGTCGCCTTTGGGTCGAGTCGAAGCCCGGCGAGGGGTCGGTGTTCGCGATTTCTCTCCCTGTCGCGGAGGCTCCTCCGCGATGAGCGGACCCCGCGTGCTCGTCGTCGACGATGAGCCCCAGATCCTGCGGGCTCTGCAGATGAAGCTGCGTGGGGCGGGCTTCTCGGTCGACACCGCGGCGACGGCTCGGGAGGCCCTGACGAAGGCCGGCATGCGACCGCCCGAGGCGATCATCCTCGATGTCCTGCTGCCGGACGGAAGCGGGACCGAGGTGTGCAAAGAAGTACGGCGGTGGAGCGCGGTTCCCATCGTCGTGCTCTCGGCGGTCGGCGAGGAGAGGGAGAAGATCGCCGCCCTCGACGCCGGTGCCGACGACTACGTCACCAAGCCCTTCAGCGGCGACGAGCTGCTCGCGCGCCTTCGTGCGGCTCTCCGGCGCGCAGCTCCTGCCGCGGAGCCAATCCTCGTGATCGGGGACCTGGCGATCGACCTCGAGAAGAGGACGGTCACGGTGGACGGCCGAGCAGTCTCCTTGACCCCCATCGAGTACGACCTCCTGAAGCTCCTCGCCGAGAACGAGGGCAAGCTGCTGACGCACCCCGCCATCCTGCGTGCGATCTGGGGGCCTGCCTACGGAGAGGAGTCGAACTACCTCCACGTCTACGTCTCCCATCTCCGCCGGAAGATCGAGCCCGACCCTGCGCGGCCGCGTTACATCCTCAACCAGCCCGGAGTGGGGTACAGGCTCGTGAATCCCGCCGAGGCGGCTTAAGCGGATTTTCAGCCTCCTGGGCGACATCTCTAGCCCTCGTTAAGTCCGGGCTTCCTACCTTCGAGGCGTGTCCCGAAACGGACGTTTTCCGGTTCTGCACGGCTACGGGCGGATTCTCGTCCCGGTCGTCCCCGGTCCGGAATCCGAGCGGGCCGTCGAGGTCGCCTGCCGGCTCGCCTCTGAGCGAGGAGGGACCGTCACGATCGTCACCGTGATCGAGATACCGCCGGTGCTGCCGCTCGACGCACACATGAAGGAAGAGGAGGCCGACGCACGAGTGCTGCTCGATCGGGCTCAGGCGGTCGCCGACTCGTACGGGGTCACGGCCGCGCCCCGCCTCCTTCGGGGGCGTGAGCCGGGGCAGGCGATCGTCGAGGAGACGACCCGGAACGGGGTCGAGGTCGTGGTCCTCGGCGCGATGCGGCGGCGCGTCGGAACGCGGATCTTCGGCGACACTGTCCTGGACGTCCTGAAAGGCGCTGCCTGCCGCGTGCTGGTCGTCGGCCCTAACGGCCGAGCCCCGGCACTACCATGAGGCGATCGAGAAGCGTTCCGTCCGCATCGGGATCATCGCGGCGCTCGTCGCCGTCGTCGCAGCCGCGGGCACCGCGACCGTGGCGCTCTCCTTCGTGGTCGGCGGAGACAGGGGCAGCGCTGCACCCGCGTGGAAGGACGTCCATGGGAGCGCGCTGACCCCGCATCCAATGGCGGGCTCCTTCAAGCCCGACGCCACCAAGCTCGAGGACTGCCGCGTACAGCGCTGCTACGAGCAGGCGTTCGGCGACATCGCGTACAAGGAGGGCCCCAAGGCCGCACTCGCGCTCTTCGGCGAGAAGATGAAGACCGACCGGGCGATCGAAGCCGGCTGCCACCGGATCGCGCACATGATCGGCTCGGCCTCACTCGCGCGCTTCCACGGCGACGTGCCGAAGGCGTTCGCGCGCGGGTCGTCGCTCTGCTGGTCCGGCTACTACCACGGCATCCTCGAGCACGCGCTGGCTGGCGCGCAGACGAAGGCGCAGTACGCGGCGGTCTCGAGGCGGGTCTGCTCCGGCTCGGAGATCCGCAAGACGACCTGGCTCGCCTACCAGTGCGTCCACGGGCTCGGCCACGGGCTGATGCTGCAGAGCGGCTACGACCTACCGTTTTCGCTCTCGATCTGCGACCGGCTCCGGACGCACTGGGACCAGGTCTCGTGCACAGGCGGCGTCTTCATGGAGAACATCAACGCCGCCAACGGCTCCGCCTACGGGCAGAAGACTCAATGGCTGAAGAAGAGCGACCTCGTCTACCCGTGCGACGCCGTCTCGAAGCGGCACAAACTGTACTGCTACCTGATGGTGACGTCCCGGATCCTCGACGCCAATGGATACGACTGGAAGGCGACCGTGCGGATCTGTAACGGCGTGGAGAAGGGCTGGGTCTCGACCTGCTTCCAGTCGTACGGGCGAGACGCGGACGGCTTCACGCGGCAGGACGCTCCCAAGGTGCTCTCCCTGTGCCAGCTCGCGGATGCACACCAGAGCGACTGCCTGTACGGGGCGGCGCGCGACATGACCGCCAACTATTCGAGCGGCGTGCAGGCGGCCGGGCTCTGCAACCAGGCGCCCGCCGGGCTGCGGCGGCGCTGCTTCTACGGGATCGGGACGATCGTCAGCGGCTTCACCTCCGCCGGCTCGGGCGCCGAACCGGCCTGCAAGGAGCTGACCCGAAGGTATCGGCAGGCCTGCCTACGAGGCGCCGGCGCCTAAGCGTCTGATCAGCGGCCGGGCTCCGGCGGATCGATAGTTCGCAGCGTCCGCCCTAAGATGGCGACCGGTGGCAGACCCGATCCTGGATCGCGACAGTGTCACGCAAGCATTGACCATGGTTGCCGAGGAGGCGACGCGGTATCTCCAGGACGTCGACTCAGCTCGGGTGCGCCCGCCCGGCCCGGAGGACGAGCGGCTCACGGGCAGCCTTCCCGAAGACGGGACGGGATCGCTCGATGCGCTTCGCACGCTGGTCGAAGCTGCCCAGGCCGAGGCGACACGCTCTGCCGGTCCTCGCTTCTTCCACTTCGTCATGGGGGGAGGCACCCCGGCGGCCCTCGGAGGCGACTGGCTGGCCGGCGCTCTCGATCAGATCGCCTTCAACTGGGTCAGCTCGCCCTTCGCGATGCGAATGGAGCAGATCTCGATCGATTGGCTGAAGGAGCTCTTCGGGCTCCCCGCAGGCTGGAGTGGAGCGCTCACCACGGGCGCCACGACCGCGAACTTCACCGGCCTGGCAGCCGCGCGGCGTTGGTGGGGCCTTCGGCATGGGGTCGACATCGAGGAGGTGGGGCTGTCGCGGCTGCCGGCGGTTCCGGTGCTTGCGAGCGGCTACGTCCACGCCAGCGCGATCAAGGCGCTCGCGATGCTGGGGATCGGAAGGCAGCAGGTGCGGACGTTCGCCTCGGATGCGACGGGGAGGCTCGACGTCGACGCGATCGAAGCTGCGCTACGAGAGCTGGACGGCGCGCCGGGGATTCTGGCGGCGACCGCCGGCGAGGTCAACGCGGGCGGATTCGATCCACTCGCGGGCCTGGCCGACCTGGCCGAGCGGTATGACGCCTGGCTGCACGTGGACGGCGCCTTCGGCCTGTTCGCCGCGGTATCCCCGGAAACACGGGGTCTTCTGAGTGGGATCGCAAGGGCTCATTCCGTGAGCGTGGACGGCCACAAGTGGCTGAACGTGCCCTACGACTGCGGAGCGGTCTTCGTACACGATCCAGAGTTGCATCACGGCGCGTTCACGGCGTCCGCGGCCTACCTCGGCCGCGAGGAGTCGGACCGGCCAGTCTTCAGCAATCTCGCACCGGAGATGTCGCGGCGGGCGCGGGCCTTCGCCGTCTGGGCGACGCTGCGAGCGTATGGCCGAAGCGGTTACCAGGCCATGGTCGAGCGTCATGTGCAGCTCGCGCGCCGGCTCGCCGAACAGGTGGACGGTGAGCCCGAGCTGGAGCGCCTCGCGGAGGTGCCGCTCAACGTCGTCTGTTTCCGCTACCGCCCCGACGGTGTCCCAGAGGATGAGCTCGACGAGCTCAACCGCCGGCTGGGGCAGGCGGTGCTGGACGACGGCCGCGTGTACTTCGGAACGACGGTGTACGGAGGGAAGGCCGCGTTCCGCCCCGCGATTGTGAACTGGCGCACGGGCGCGGCCGACGTCGACCTGATCGTTCCGACGACGCTGGAGCTGGGAGCGAGCGTTCTCGCCGCCTCTCGTCCCTAAGGATGGTGCTAGGCGCGAGGAAACCCGGGCGGCTGCCTCAGCGCCGCCCGGGTCCTCTGGTTAGGCCGTTTTTACTGGGAGCAGTGTCCGGGCCCGACGAGCCCGTTGTTGAAGCCGTCGAGTGTGGTCATCCAGCTCAGCACGCTGTTTCGCTGAGCCTTGCTCAGGCTGCTCCAATCGGCTGCGTTGTGGGTCGCCAGGAAGGCATCCGCGGCTGCGATCGTTGAGGCTACCGCGGAGCCGTCTGCGCCCGCCTTGGTGTTGAGCTTCGCACCCAGGAGCTGAGCGTAGAGCTTGTTGATGCCGTTGGAGGCATCGCCACTCATCGACAGGAGCGTGACGGCCTGAGCCGCCGTCGTCACCTGCACGCTCTTGGCTCCTCCGGAGGTTCCGAGCCAGATCGGCAGCAGCGCCGTGACCATGTCCTGCTGGGGACCAAAGCCGGCGTGCGTCTTCCAGTAGCCGATCGTCAGCGTGCAGCCTCCACAGGGCACGTGGATGCCGACGCTCCAGTTGGCGCTTCCGGTCGTATCCGAGTCGTTCGTGACGAACGACGCGGTGTTGTCCACCGTGTAGTCCCCACAGCTCGAGTACGGGCCGACCGTCCGCAGGTAGTTGAACGTCACCGGCGCGTCGGCGTAGCCGACGGTGCCGAGCGAGCCCTGCAGCGAGTCGTCCACCGTCACCGAGCCATCGACGTCAGTCCGCGTTGCATTGGCGAAGCTGACGTCGACCGGATCGGAGGAGAAGTCGGTAGTGCCCGACGGCGTGTTCTGCAGCGTTGCCGTCGCCGTGTTGGTGCGATCGGTGGCGTCCGGCAGCGCGGCGGTGTAGCTGCACGTCAGGGTACCGCCGGCCGCGAGCGTGTACGGGAAGCTCACGCCGCAGTCGACGTTGCCGTCGATACCGCCTGACACGACGTCCGAGACGCCGTTCAGCGTGGCGTCGATGGGCGCCGAGTTCTCCACGGTGATCGTCCCGCCGACCGCCCAATCGCTGTCGGTCGAACCGGAGACGTTCACTCCAACGGAGTAGTTGACCGGGAACGACTGCCCCTTCTCGAGCGTCAGCGCGGACTGATCAGCCGACTTGGTGATCGTCCAGTGATACGTCCGCTTGAACGAGGTCGAGGCATTCTTCGAGACTCCTAGGCCGAAGCAGCTCACCGTCGTCTCAGCACTGGCGGACTGCCCGGTCTCCTGGATCGTCGCCGTGTTGTCGAAGGTGAGGGTCTTGTTCAGGTCGTCAGCCGTGCACGAGAGCGTCTTGCTGTAGCTCTGCGAGTCGCTGTCGTTGAACGTCCAACTCTGCCCGTTCGTGTCATCGACGTTGATGCTGTCGTTGACCAGAGTCGGGCTAGAGGGGATGCTGAAGTCCGCTTTCGGATCGGGTCCGAAGGGTTCTCCCAATGAGCCCGAGTGATTGGTGATGGTCACGTGGGCGACGTTCCGGTACTGCGCGCCCGAGACCGGGTCGAACGAGATCGAGTACGGGTAGCAATGGCTCTCGCCCGGAGCGAGCTCGGAGCCCACCGGAATCTGTTCCGAAGCACTGGCGAGCGGGCCGAATTGGCCGCTGCCGACCTTGTACTCGACTTGATCGAAGATGGCGAGATTCTCCGTCGTAACGCTTCCGCCGTTGGTGACGCAGACCTCACCGTCAACCAAGATGCTGTCAGTCCCGGCGTCCTTTGTGACCGAAACTGTGTAGTTGGCAGTGCCGCTGTCGCCGACGAAGAGATCCTGGTGACTGGGCGAGACGGACTTGTCGATCGTCCAGTGGAACGTCCGCTCGAAATGCCCGGCCGCCGTCTTTGTCGCAGACAGCGTCGTGCCGTTCACGCCCTCGGCGGCGGCGGGCGATGTCAGAGCGAGCAGCCCCAACGCAGCCCCAGCCAAGAGCGCAAGAAGAGTGAGTTTCCTCACGATAGACATCCTTTCTTCTAGTGCCGCGGAAAGCCGCAGTAGGCGTCCGCAGTCAGGACATGAAGCAGTGAGAACGCTACTCGGCCGACTCGAGCAAGTACATACGGCGGTTGCCTGATTTTTCCACGACCTCTCCCCAGCGAAAGAAGTAGGTAAAAGAAGTAGATAAGACCTACACCATACGCCGAAATATGATAGAAAGGTCCCTACGCCTCTACACGTTTGCGAATCTGTCGGATTCTGCGGCCTTGTTACTTATCGTCGATGACAACTCAGATGCTGTGCGCCTCCTTTCCGAGGCGTTGGGTCGGTTTGGCTACGAGTCGCTGGCGGTCGACAGCGGGGAGGAGGCGCTTGACGCTGCAGAACGAGAACGCCCGGAGCTCGTCCTGCTCGAGACGAAGCTTCCCGGTACGAGTGGCTACGCGGTCTGCAGGGAGCTAAAGGACCGGTACGGATCCGGGCTGCCCGTGTTCTTCATCTCGGGCGAGCGGACTGAGCCGTCCGATCGTGTTGCCGGGCTCCTCGTCGGCGCAGATGACTACGTGGTCAAGCCGTTCGACCCGGACGAGGTCGTCGCCCGCGTCCGCCGCTTCGTCGCGCCTGCTCGCGGGAACGGGCGCCCGACTCGGCGATGGAGCCTGACAAAGCGGGAGCAGGAAGTGCTCGACCTGCTCGCTCAGGGCCAGGCCGAGGCCGAGATTGCCGAGGAGCTCTTCATCTCCAGAAAGACGGTTGCAACTCACATCCAGCGGGTCCTGTCGAAGCTGCGGGTCCGCAGCCGCGCCCAAGCCGTGGCGCTCGTTCACACGACAGCATTGAGCGAGCCGCGGTCCACGGGCGGTCGATGACGTTGAGCCGGCAGCTGGCCGTCTTGGGCCTGGCGGCTTTGGCCGGACTGACCGGAAGTGCGGCCCTCGCGGGTAATCATCCTGCGAGAATTGTCTCTTCTTCCGTACGTGTCTCCCCGTCGAAGGTCGCCGGCCTCTCGATCCGCTGTCCCGCGGGGACGGTGGCGGCAAGCGGCGGCTTGGCCGACGCCCACATGGGCGTCAAGACGATCCAAGCTCGCCCCAAGGGCTCTCGGACCTGGCAGTTTCGCTTCCTCGCAGTACGCCAGGGCGTGGAGAAAGTGTCCGTGTCCGCCGTCTGTGTGAAGCAGAGACGGGTCGCGATCGTCCGTCGGTCGATTTCCTCGCGCTCCAATGCCCGCCTGATCCTTCGCTGCCGACCGGGGATGACCCCGGTGGGGCTCGGGTGGAAAGAGGCCCGGAGCGGCAAGGCGCGTTCCGTCCGCGCTGGATGGGCGCTCAAGAGCGCGGTAGCGGGGAAGAGAGCCTGGAAGGTGACCGCAAGCGATCTGCTCCATCAGAGCAAGAAGCCCTCGGGACGGCTCACGCTCTACGGCCGCTGCATCTCTCACACCATCGTCCAGAGGGAGCGCTTCGCGGCCAGAGTGGTGCGTGGGGAGAACGTCCTCATTCGGCCTTGCTCAACGGGCCCGGGTGCAATCGGCGGCGGTTTCTTGCTCGGTCGCCGTCAGCTCTTCGGCGGCATCTCGATCACGTCCGCATTCTCCGGTCGGTGGCTTGTCTACAACCCGTCCCGCTCCGGCAAGCTCTCCCTCTCGCTTCTCTGCCTGAAGGGCTAGCCGGCAGTCGTCGTCGGCCCGCTACGCGGTCCCGCATGGGCGGAACGCCCACTGCACATTGGAGTTGTTTGACCGACTGCCTCTCCGACCTCGATGATTGAACATCCAGTCAAGGGGTAGGGACCCACCTGTTTCCAGATGATCCGAGGCGAATTCATGCCACATCTGGGCTTGGGCGGGATCGGGGCCGCAGGGATTCTGCTCGGACGACCGCCCAAGGCTGGCCCGTTTTTCGACCGAAAGGACAGGTCATGCTAAGCCGACTTTCACCCTCCCCGGCGATGGTCGTAGCGCTGATCGCGCTGTTCGTATCGCTCGGAGGCGTCTCGTATGCCGCCGTGAGAATCGGCACCGGGAACATCAAGAACGGGGCCGTCACGGCCAAAAAACTGCATAGGTCCGCAGTGACCAGGAACAAGATCAGAAGCCACGCGGTTATACACACGAAGTTGGGCACAGCCGCCGTGACAGCAGGCAATCTGGCGAAACGCTCGGTGAACGCGACAAAGGTCGACAGCACGATCGCGACGGCCTACACCGGCGGGCTCCCCGTGGCAGGCGTGAACGTTGCCGCCAACGGCACGGTGAGGCGGTTCTTCGACCGGATCGTCGGTTCGCAGCCGGGCGTGAGGCACCCCAAGACCGGCATCTACCAGATCACTTTTCCGGGACTCCAGGGAAAGGTGACCAGCAGGGGCACGATATCTTTGGCCACTCTCGTGTCGTCGCTTGGAGAGATCCGCGTGACGAGCGAGGGAGGGAACGCCAAAGTCTGGACTGCCACCAGTGCCGGAAAACCTTCCGACCGCGCTTTCCAGTACGTGCTCGTGCTCCGATCACCCTGACGCGGAGGGACACACAGAGCCGACGCTGCAGATAACACCGGAAACTCGGGTTGCGATCCGGCCCGAAGCGGGCGGTACTGACCTCGGCCGCCCCTGCAAATCCGTCCCGCTCTCTCTGGGCGCACCCGGTCGGAGCACGCGGCGAGGCGCCCCGACCTATTCGGCTTTATTCAGGGCCGATGAGGGCAGGCCGGCGGCGGTTGCCTGCTACGGGCAGCTGCTGATGTTCTCGCCGGTGGTGCAGGTGTCGGTGTCGAGGCCGCCGTCGATCGTGTCGGTGCCGGGGCCGCCGTCCAGGACGTCGGTGCCGGCCAGGCCGTAGAGGAAGTCGTCCCCTGCCTGCCCCCAGAGAGTGTTCGGGCCCCCGTCGCCGGTGAGCGTGTCCTCGCCCGCGCCGCCGTAGGCATCCTCGATCCCGACCAGGGAGTCGCTGCCGAGCCCGCCGGCGCTGCCGCTGCCGAGGTCGACCGTCACCGGGAGCAGCGCGTCGGCGTAGTCGGCGGCATCGACCCCGTCGCCGCCGTTCAGGGCGTCGTTGCCGGGCCCCCCGCGCAGGGTGTCGGCACCGCCGCTTCC
>WNGB01001456.1_pt1 | contig 38763 bp, 35 predicted proteins | sample 5400681 | NCBI WGS metagenome assembly WNGB01 (sample SAMN13153367, study PRJNA577476) | soil metagenome | isolation source: 115 cm soil or saprolite under grassland replicate 2 | place: USA:California | collected 2016-06-15 | reverse complement strand
CCGTCAAACGAGCCATATCCAAATACAACGCCCGAGGCCCGAACATCGACCGGCGCACCTACCAGGCCACCCTCGACATCAACATCCCCACCAGACCAGTCTTGACAACCGGCCCGGAACCTTAACTACCCGGCATTGCGACTAGCGCTCTGCCAAGGCCATCACGAGCGCCACGACAAGCATTGCGGCAATGGCGAGGACCGCGAACGAGAGGCCGCCCGCGATGGTCATACCACCGGTTGGCGCGCCGCCAGCCTCGCCGGGGTCGCCGGCAAACCTTTCGGGAATCATGGTGAGATCGTCAGACTCCCCGGCGTATGTCCGCTCCCAGTCCGGCACGACCACCGGGCGGGCCCGTGCGGAAAAGACCGTCGCATCGTTGCCGGACGACATGGTTCGACCATACGCCTACAGGCTCACCGGGGAGGCGAGATAGGACTGCGTACGGGTGACCCAGTAGTAGAAGTCCGACGGCGTGCTCTGGAAAATGCCCACCATCTCGGGTACGCCGTACGTCCCGCTACCTGTCCCCGCACCGAACATGATCACCACGATCCCGGCGGCTGCCGCCTCCGGCAGGTGCGAGCCCCACGTAACCGTGCTGCCGCTGACCGACACCTTCGGGTCGGCGTCGGCGTTGCTGCCGAAGAACGCCAGGTAGTTGCCGCTCATCGTGAACCGGTCACCGAAGAAGTAGCTGGAAGCCGAGTCCTGGTACCGGTTGGGCGACACGTCGTCCAGATCCGGGAACCTGCCGTCGGCGTTCCAGTGCGTCGGGCTGGGGGTCAGCGTGGAGTTGAGGTGGCCGACGGCGATCTGCCAGAGCACGCCGGGCAGGTTCAGCGACTGCCGGATGGTCTTGACGTAGAGCAGGTAGTTGTTCCAGTGGGTGGCGTTGAGGTACCGCACGTTGCTGGCCGGGTTGGGGTCGCGGAAGATGCCGAAGTCCTGGCCCCACTGGTCGAACGAGATCAGGTCGGCCTGGGCGTCGACCCGTGCGGTCTTGAGAAACGCCGCGACCTGGTTGCCGATGTTGACGATCGAGGTGTGCCCGGCGGAGACGCCCATCGTGTCGGTGTCCTTGAGCGGGTTGCGCACCGCCCAGGTGTTGACCTGCCAGCCCAGGAACGCGCTGGGGTTGTACTTCTTGATGGTGTGGTTGATGGCCTGGACCAGGCCGGCCAGGGTGTTCGGGTACGTCGGGTCGCCGGCTCCCAGCACGCCGGAGCTGTACGCCGCTGACGTGGCGGCCGGCATCCTCGTGGCGTCGTTGCCGAACTCCCCGCCGTGCTGCTGCTGGATGTAGCCGAGCATGTCCGGCTCGACGATCCAGCCGACCGGGGTACCGCCGGAGCTGTTGGCGGCGGCCTGCCCGGCGGCCTTCAACGCGGTGAAGAACTGCGCGACCCAGCCGCTGTTCTGCATGTTGTTCCAGGCCGCGTTGACCCCGTCGATGTTGCCGTTCATGCCGTACTCGACCAGCACCGGCGTCATGCCCAACCGCTTGGCGCTGTTGACCTGCGTGGTGGTCACGCTGCCCCAGTTCGACAGCTCGTTGCCCAGCAGGTACTTGTACCCGTAGTTCGGCAGGGCACCGTGGGTGGCCAGCTGCGAGAAGAAGCTGTCGACCGTGCTGCCCGGCGTGTAGACGGTGCCGATCGCAAGGTAGCTCGGGTGCCACCCGGCGGGCGGCGGTGGCGGCGGGGTGGTTCCGGCGGGCCCGACCCGGAGCCGGTCGACGTTCGGGCCGCCGGAGGAGGTCGTGGCGGTCGCGCGTACCTTGTTGGCGCCCGCGTTCAGGCTCGCGTTGAAGGTCTGGTTGGCCCAGGTGTCCCAGTTTCCGGTGGGGTTGAAGGCGAGACCGGCGGCGAGGAGTGCGCCGTTGACCCTGATGTCCATCGGCCGGTTGGCGGTGCTGCCGTTGGCGTAGCGGATCTCGAACGCGGCGGTACCAGCGCTCGCGACCGTAACGGTCCACTCGACGAAGCTTCCGGTCACGTTGTCGTAGTTGACGAACCCGGTCCCGGTAAAGCCGAGGTGGTTGGATTCCACCACGCCTTGCGAGATCGTCGCGTTCTCCGCCTGGTAGTCGGTGGTCACCGTGGTGGCGACCTCGAAGTCCAGGAAGTCGACGTTAGGCCCGCCGTTGACCGTCGTCGCGGTCGCCCGGACGGTGTTGGCGCCCGCGGTGACCGGTGCGGTGACCGACCTGGTCTGCCAGGTGTCCCAGTTACCCGTGCCGGGGAAGGACAGCTCGTCAGCGACCAGCGTCCCGTTGACGGTGATATCCATCGGCCGGTTGGTGGTCGAGCCGTTGGCGAACCGGAACGCCAGTGTCGCGGTACCGGACGACGAGGCGTTGACCGTCCACTGGACGTAGCTTCCGGTCACGTTGTTGTAGTTGACGAAGCCGGTACCGGAGAAGCCGAGATGGTTGGCCTCCACGACGCCCTGCACGACCGTGGCGTTCTCCGCCTCGTAGCGGGTCGGCGCCGCGCTGGCGGACACCAGGGGTACCAGCACGCTGACCACCAGCGCTCCGGCGAGGAGCGCGGCGACCTTGACGAGCCTGCTACGTCTGCCCACGGCTGCTCTCCTTCGGATGGCACTCATCGTCAGTAATCAATGAACAAAGTTTCCATATGACGACGCGTGGGCGCCAGCCCTGTGACCTACAACGGCAGGCAGGCATGATCGTGAAGGATCGTCGGTGCCTCAGCACCGACGATCCTTCACGATCAGAACAAACTACGGAGCCGCGAACACGACCGAGATCGTGGTGTACCCCAGCGAGCGCAGCATGCTGTCGAGCATCTTGCGGGTGTTCTCCTGGGCCCGATCGGTCAGGCCGCTCTCCTTGGCGGCTGCCGCGATCTTCTCCTCGGCGAGCTGGTACACCTGCTGCAGCCGGTTCGGATCGCCGTTGAACAGGTCGCCGATCCGGTTGAACAGGCCCTTCTGCTGGGCGAAGACCCGGCTGCGGTCGTTGTTGATGTTCGGCTTGCCCAGCGCCGGCGCCGGCAGGCGGATCTCCACGGTCTTCTTGTCGGCCGACTCCGTGATCGCGCCCTGGCCGATGTTGGCGAAGTCGACGTAGCACTCGACGCTGCCGGCCGCGACGAACAGGATGCGGTCGTTGAGCAAGAAGTCCGGCACGTACTTGCGGTTGTTCTGCAGGTCGACGATGACCTCGAAGTTGCCTTCGGCGGCCACGAACCGGCTCAGGTCCTGGATCGACTTGAGCAGCACGGGGCCGGTGCGGTCGGTGGCCTTTTGCTGGAAGGGGTTGCCGAAGTGTGGTAACAGGCCCAGGCCCTGCGCGCCGAGGACCAGGGCCACGACCAGGCCTATGGTCGCGACCAGCCAGAACAGGCCACGCATCAGCCGGCCGCCGAACCCGTACGGGCGGTCGGGCGCCGGCGCCGGGCGGTCCTCGACCGACTCGCGGTCGATCACCCGTTGCGCCACCTCGGGCAGCTCCGCAGTGCGAAACTGCTCGCCCGACTGGCGGCGCGGCACCGGCATACCGGGCATCTTGGGCATGGTGGTATTCGGGTCTTGGTTCGTGTCGTCTGTCCGGGCCATGTTGCGACTCCTGTCCGGGAAGTCCCCCATCATCACGGTACGGCGAGCTGCCACGCCCCGCGAGTCGAGACTTACCCGAATGCCGACAAGCCGGTCAAACTCTGGCCGATGACAAGCTGGTGGATCTCGGACGTACCCTCATATGTCACCACGGTCTCCAGGTTGGCGGCGTGGCGCATCACCGGGTACTCGCCGCTAATGCCGTTGGCACCCAGGATCGTGCGGCACTGCCGGGCGATGGCCAGGGCCTCCCGCACGTTGTTGAGCTTGGCAACGCTGACCTGCTCCGGCCGCAGCCGGCCGGCGTCGGCCAGGCGGCCCAGGTGCAGCGCCAGCAGGTACCCCTTCTGCAGCTCGACCGCGGCGTCGGCGAGCTTGGCCTGGGTGAGCTGGAACCCGGCGATCGGCCGGCCGAACTGCTCCCGGGCGCCCGCGTACTCCAGAGCCGTGTGCAGGCAGTCGCGGGCGGCGCCCAGCGCCCCCCACGAGATGCCCAGCCGAGCCTCGGTCAGGCAGGACAGCGGCGCCTTCAACCCGCGCGCCTCGGGCAGCCGCGCATCGGCCGGCAGCCGTACGTCATCCAGCACGATCTCGCCGGTCGACGAGGCGCGCAACGAGAGCTTGTGCTGGATCTCGCGCACCGCGACGCCCGGCGCGTCCATCGGCACGAGGAAGCCCGCGATCCCCTCCGGTGCGCGCGCCCACACGACCGCCACGTCCGCGACCGGCGCATTGGTGATCCACATCTTGGTGCCGCGCAGGATCCAGTCGGACCCATCCGGGCGCGCGCGGGTCGCCATCGAAGCCGGGTCGGAGCCGTGGTCGGGCTCGGTGAGGCCGAAGCAACCGATGGCGTCCCCGATGGCCATCGCCGGCAGCCACTGCTCCTTCTGGGCCGGCAAACCGAACTGCCAGATCGCGTACATCGCCAGCGACCCTTGCACGCTGACCAGGCTGCGCACCCCGGAGTCGGCGGCCTCCAGCTCCAGGCAGGCCAGCCCGTAGGCGACCGCGGAGGCGCCGGCACAGCCGTACCCGGTCAGGTGCATGCCGAGCAGGCCGACCGCGGCGAGCTCCTTGGCCAGGTCCCGCGCCGGGAGCCGGCCCTGCTCGTACCAGTCCGCCACGAAGGGGCGTACCCGGTCATCGACCAGCCGCCGGACCACGGCCCGGATCTCCAGCTCCTCGGCCGAGTGCAGGGAGTCCAGGTCCAGCAGGTCCAGCGGCAGCGTCATAACCCGAGCACCCTCGCGTGGATCGAGGTGCGCTGCTGCAGGGCGGCGCGCAGCGCCCGGTGCAGGCCGTCTTCGAGGTACATCCCGCCGTTCCACTGGACGACGTGGGGGAACAGGTCCCCGTAGAAGGTGGAGTCCTCGGCCAGCAGCCGGTCCAGGGCGAGCTCCCGCTTGGTGGTGATGAGCTGGTCGAGGCGAACCGGCCGGGGCGGGATGTCCGCCCACTCCTTCGTCGTCAGGCCATGTTCCGGGTACGGCCGACCGTCGCGCACCGCCTTGAAGATCACGGCGTCGGCCCCTCCTCGCGCCGAGCGTTGATGGCGCCAGCCTACCGATCGCTGGAGTACGCGATCCCCCACCGTCCTCGGTGCGCCACCTCGGGCACCCGCCGGCGGCCGCGCTTCAGCGAGGCTGAGGGTCGGTCCGGTGCCGGGTACCCCACTGATATCGCCCCGATCGGGGTGAACGACTCCGGCACCCCGAAGGCCTCCCGGTACGGCCCGACACGCTCCGGCGGGATGCCGAAGAAGCACGCGGCGAGCCCGGCGTCCACCACGCCGAGCAGCACGAGCAGGCTGGCGAACCCGGCATCGATGTGCCAGTACGGCACCGGCCAGCGCGCCTCGTCCCGGTCGGTCCAGCCTTTGTCCGCCTCGGCGTAGCGGTCCACGTACATCTCGCGGCTGGAGTGCGGGATGATCAGCACCGGGGCGCGCATCAGCCCGGCGAGCCAGGACGATTCCCGGTCGGCCTCGTCAGGAGTGGTCACCTCCCAGAACAGGGTCCGGTCGGCGGCCTCGGTCAGCACCAGGAAGCCCCAACCCTGCGAGAAGCCGGCCGACGGCGCCCGGATGGCCAGCTGCAGCAACCGGTCCACCACCTCCGCGGGCACCGGGCGGTCGGGGTCGTAGTTGCGGACCATGCGGCGGCGGCGCACCACATCCGAGAGCTCCATCTACTGGCCTCCCAACGGCCGGATGCCCCAGGTCGCGTGCCAGGTCTCACCCGGGCCCAGCGCCACCACGTCACGCCCGGACCGGAACGCGTCCGGTGGGCAGGTCATCGGCTCGACCGCCACCGAGCGGCGGGCCCGGGCCGGTGCGAGCAGGTCCCCGGTACAGATCTGCCACCACCGGAACGCCTCGTCCGCCCAGACCGCCACGGCCCTACCGTCCACACTGGACAGTGTTACCGTCGAACGGCCGTCGGCGCCGCGGTCGATGTCGCCAAAGGCGGTGTCCAGCACGGCCGAGCCGATGCGGCGCGGCTCGGTGAAGTCGTACTCGCCGGCCGCCACCCGGGCCGCCCCGATCGGCAACATCCGGCCGTCGAGCAGCAGCCGGCTGCGCGCGGGCACCTGCAGCAGCAGGTTGTCGACCGCGACGCCCGGCAGGTACAGGTACGGGTGAGCCGCCAGCCCGAACGGCGCCACCCGACCGCCCACATTCATCGCCTCGTGGCTGGCCGTCAGCCCGGCGGCGCCGACCGACCAGGTGGTACGCAGCAGCAGCGGCCAGGGGTACCCCGGACGCGGCACCAATTCGTGCTCGACGGTCACCGACGAGGCGTCATGCGCCACGCGCCGCCAGCGGACCCATCTCGCCAGGCCATGGATCGCGTTGTGCCGGGCCGGTTCGGTGAGCGGGAGCTGGTACCGCTCGCCGCCAAAGGTGTACCGGCCGTCGCGGATCCGGTTCGGCCAGGGTGCCAGGACATGGCCGGCGCTGCCGGGGCAGAGCTCGTCTTCGGCGTACCCGTCCAGCACCTCGACCCCGCCCGCCCGGTACGCCCGCAGCCCGCCCCCGACCTCGACCACGACGGCCCGATGGCCCTCCGCCTCGATCGTCCACTGTGCTCCAGAAGGCGCCCGGGTGAGCGGCGAGGCGGTTTCCATGCGGAGGACAATAGCGTCGCTATCACCGCGAGGTGTAGCGCACCAGCACGGGGAAGCTCGCGGCCAGCGCGATCGTCACAGCTGACGCCGCCAGCCCGCCGCCGACCCAGGCCACCGTCGGCCCGGTCAGGGCCGCCGTAACCCCGGCGCGCAGGTCGCCCAGGCGCGGGCCGCCGGCTACCACCGCGGTGAACACGCCTTGCAGGCGTCCGCGCAGCTCATCGGGGGCGTAGGTCTGCAGCATCGTCTGCCGGTAGACGGCGCTGACCAGGTCGGCCGCGCCACCCGCCGCCAGCAGCGTCACCGCCAGCCACAGGGCGTGGGCCAGCCCCGCGCCGGCTACCGCCAGACCCCAGGCGACCACGGCGGCGACCAAGGCGAGGCCCTGGCGGCGGACCCGGCCGACCCAGCCGGAGGTGACTCCGGCGAGCACCGAGCCGAGCGCGATCGAGCTGTAGAGCCAGCCGACCGCCCACAGACCCCCGAAGCGCTCCTGCGCCACCTCGGGAAAGAGCGCCCGCGGCATCGCCAGCACCATCGCCGCGATGTCGACCGCGAACGACAGCAGCAGGACGGGCGCTGTCGCCAGGTACCGCAGCCCGAACAGCACGTCACCGAGGCGCCGCCCAGTAGTGGTACCGCCGAGCTCGGGCGCCAGCGGCGGCAGCCGCAGCGCGGCCCACAGCGCCACGGTGAACAGGACGGCGTCAACGGCGTACGCGATGGTCACGGGGCCGTTGGCGAGCACCAGGCCGGCGCCGAGCGGGCCGAGGACCGTCGCGATGTTGGAGACGGTGAAGTTCACGGTGTTGGCGGCCGGAACCTCGCCCTGGTGGACCAGCCTGGGCACGATGGCCTGCCTGGTCGGCATGCTGACCGCGAAGCCGACCGCTTGGACCGCGACCAGCGCCAGCAGCAGCACGGGGCTGCGCGCGCCGAGCAGGGCCTGCGCCACCAGGCCGAGGGTGGCCGACCACATGACCAGGGAGCTGACCAGCAGCAGCCGGCGCCGGTCCATGGCGTCGGCGACCGCACCGCCCCACACCGCGAACAGCAGCAAGGGCACCAGGCCCGCCAGCCCGAGCAACCCGACCCAGGCGGACGAGCGGGTCAGCGCGAACATCTGCACGGGTACCGCCACGGCCGTGAACTGGTACCCGAAGAACGACACCGCCGACCCGACGAACATCCGCCGGAACGCCGGATGCCGTAACGGCCTGACGTCGATCGCGTGCCGGCGCACCCGATCCCAGCGCCGCCGTGGCGGGGCTTCGCTCAGATCCCTTTGGTTCGCTTCGCGGGACGCTTTGGTACGCCGGCTTCCCTCGTCGCTTCGCTCCTCAGTCCAGCCGCCGCCGCGCCCCGCTTCGCTCAGATCCCTTTGGTTCGCTTCGCGGGGCGCTTTGGTGCGCCGGCTTCCCTCGTCGCTTCGCTCCTCAGTCCAGCCGCCGCCGCGCCCCGCTTCGCTCACGGGGCCAGCCGCTCGATGGTCCAGCCCTCGGAGGTACGCCGGTAGCGCAGCCGGTCGTGCAAGCGGCTGATCCGGCCGTGCCAGAACTCGACGGTGTCCGGCACCACTCGCAGCCCGCCCCAATGCGGCGGCGGCGGGATCGGGGTGCCGTCGGGGAACTGCCGCTCGACCTCGGCGAACGCCTCAACCAGGGCGGACCGGTCCGGGATCACCTGCGACTGCGGGCTGGCCCAGGCGCCGATCTGGGCACCGCGCGGGCGCTGGGCGAAGTACGCCTCGGTCTCGCTCCGGTCGGCCCGCTCGACCCGGCCGCAGACCACCACCTGCCGGTAGATGGCGAACCAGGGAAAGACCAGGCTGGCGTACGGGTTGGCCAGCGCCTCGACGGCCTTGCGGGAGCCGTAGTTGGTGAAGAACGTGAAGCCGCGCTCGTCGTACCCCTTGAGCAGCACGTGCCGCGCGCTCGGCCGGCCGGCGGTGTCCGCGGTGGCCAGCACCATGGCGTTCGGCTCGGGCAGCCCCGCGGCGACCACGTCGGCGAACCACCGGCCGAACTGGGTCAGCCAGTCCGGTGCCAGGTCGGCCTCGGCGAGACCGGCATCGGTGTCGATGGAGTACTCCCGGCGCATCCGCGCGAGCGCGGCCGCATCCGGTGTGCTGGGCGTCACGTCCTCATCCAACCTCCGTGTCCATCGTGATGCGTGAAGATGTCACGCGAAACACATCTGCGCGCCCGTTTGCTCGTGTAGCGCGGCGACCGGGCGGGAAGATGTTACGAAGATTCCCGTTCCCCAACCCCAGGAGCGCGAGATGTCCGATTTCAAGCCGGGGCTCGAGGGCGTGATCGCCTTCGAGACGGAGATTGCCGAACCCGACCGGGAAGGCAGCGCGCTGCGGTACCGCGGTGTCGACATCGAGGATCTGATCGGTCAGATATCGTTCGGCAACGTCTGGGCGCTGCTGGTTGACGGCAAGTTCGGCCCGGGTCTGCCGCCGGCCGAACCGTTCCCGGTGCCGGTGCACTCCGGTGACATCCGGGTCGACGTGCAGTCCGCCGTTGCGATGCTCGCGCCGTACTGGGGCCTTGGCCAGTTCCTGGACATCTCCGACGAGCAGGCCCGCGAGGACCTCGCCCGGGTCAGCGTCACCGCGCTGTCGTTCGTGGCGCAGTCGGCGCGCGGCCTGGGGCTGCCGGCCGTACCCCAGAAAGAGATCGACAAGGCGGCCACGATCGTGGAGCGCTTCATGAAGCGCTGGCGTGGCGAGCCCGACCCGCGTCACGTCAAGGCGGTCGACGCGTACTTCATCTCAGCGGCCGAGCACGGCATGAACGCCTCGACGTTTACCGCCCGGATCGTGGCCTCGACCGGTGCTGACGCCGCCGCCTGCATCTCCTCGGCCATCGGCGCGCTGTCCGGACCGCTGCACGGCGGCGCCCCGTCCCGCGTGCTGCACATGCTCGAAGAGGTCGAGCGCACCGGCGACCCGGACGGGTACGTCAAGGGCGTGCTCGACCGCGGCGAGCGGCTGATGGGCTTCGGGCACCGGGTCTATCGGGCCGAGGACCCGCGGGCGCGGGTGCTGCGGCGTACCGCCAAGGAGCTGAGCGCCCCGCGCTACGAGGTGGCCGAGGCGCTGGAGAAGGCGGCCCTGGAGGAGCTGCACAACCGCCGGCCCGACCGGGTGCTGGCCACCAACGTCGAGTTCTGGTCCGCGGTGGTGCTCGACTTCGCCGAGGTACCGCCGCATATGTTCACGTCGATGTTCACCTGCGCCCGGGTGGCCGGCTGGAGCGCGCACATCCTGGAGCAGAAGAACCTGCAGCGCCTGGTACGCCCGGCAGCCCACTACGTCGGTCCGGCGCCGCGCAAGCCGCACGACGTCGAGGGCTGGGACTCCATCCCTCACGGCTCCTGAAGCAACACGGCGAGCTCCCGGCTGGCCTGCCGGGTCCGGGTAACCGCGCGGATGACCCACAGCGCGAGCCAGACCAGCACGACGTAGGTCGGTACGCCGACCAGCACCTGCAACCCGATGCTCAGCGCCTGGGAGGCCGGTTCGACATGCCGCGCGTGCTCGGTGGTCGCGGCGCCGCCGAGCACCTCGGTGACCCGGTTCGCCAACCAGGTGCCCCGGCCCACCAGCAGGTCGTGTGCGATCGGTCCGGGCGCGGTGCCGAGCGCGAACAGCACCCCGCCCACGCCGGCAAACATCGCGGGCCGGACCGCGCCGCCGTCCGGGCACGCCGCCCACGCGGCGAGGGGAAGAATGAGCGCAACAATTGGAGCCAGTCCAATGAAACCGAGCGTTGAGTCAAGTGCCCAGTGCGTAACCGGTGGAATTGCTGGGCCTAATTCACCGAGGACGACCGCGTGCAGGATGAACATGACGGCACCGCCGACGTACGCCAGGACCACCATCGACACGAGCAGGCCGAGCCAGGCCAGCGGATCTCGGTAGAAGTTCACCACCAGGCGGCAGGTCGACGCCAGCCGCAAGTCGCGGCAGGCCCGCTGGAATAGTCCGTTCGGCCGCTGTTCGGCGAGCCCGACCGGCCGTACGCTCGCGGGATCGAAGGCGTGTCGAGCGGTAAACAGGAGTTTGGCGTCCATCGATGTCATCGCTCCTTCCGAGCAGGTGGACGGGAAGAAGCCCCGACCCATCCTGTTCAGGAATAGTGCGATGGGGTGCTTTCGACATTGCTGTCGGTAACTTGCGAAATTCTTGTGGCAAACTTGTGGCCCGCGGACTTGACTGAGTCCAGAGTTATCGACCACTCCTAGGGGAGAATACCCACATAGCGGGTCGGGCGAGTTGCGAGGAGAGCGATTAAGCTCGCATTCAGGCGGCTATTACCTTGGCGAGACGAGGACGCATGCAGTTCGAAATCCTCGGGCCGCTGCGGTTGACCGACGCCGCCGGACCGGTACCCCTGAACGGACAACGACGCCGCATCCTGCTCCTCGCATTGCTCGCGCACGCCAACGCCGTGGTGTCCATCGACGAGCTGGTGGACTGGCTGTGGCCGCATCGTCCGCCCCGCTCGGCGCTGACCACGCTGTACGCGCACATCTCCGGCCTGCGCCGCATCCTCGAGCCGCAGCGCTCGGCATGGCGCCGCTCCGGCCGGCTGCTCACCCATCCCCCCGGGTACGTGCTGCGGGTCGAGCCGGACGAGCTCGACGCGTTGCGCTTCGAACGGCTGGTGCTCACGGCCAAGCCGATGCTCGACGCCGGCGATGCCGAACACGCGCACCAGCAGCTGACCGAGGCGCTAGGACTGTGGCGCGGCGCCGCGCTGGCCGACGGCGCGTACGTCGATGCCGCCCGCAGCGAGATCGCCCGGCTGGAGGAACTCCGCCTGACGGCCGCCACCCTGCGCGTCGAGGCGTCCTTCGCGCTGCGCCGCCACCTGGAGATGGTGCCGGAGCTGACCCGCCTGGTCGCCAAGCACCCCCTGCACGAGCGGTTCTACGTGCAGCTCATGGTCGCGCTGTCCCGCAGCGGCCGGCGCGCCGACGCCCTCGCGGTGTACCGGCGCGCACGTGCCGTGCTCGCCCGCGAGCTGTCGGTCGGCCCCGGCCGCGCGCTGCGCTGCGCCGAGGCCGCGATCCTGGCCGGCGAGGTCGACTGATCGGCCACGTGTGCGGGATGGCAGGATCGTTGTCGGCCGCCAGCGGACGCAGCGGCGACCGGTCTGGACCGCCCGGCGAAGCACGCGAGCCAGACTGGTCGGAGGAGTCTGCGGTCAAGCGGCCGGACCAGGAGGCACAGCCCGTGGCGGACATCCGGATTCCTGAAGAGATCAAGCCGGCCGACGGCCGTTTCGGCTGCGGACCGAGCAAGGTACGGCCGGCGGCGGTCGAGGCGCTGTCACGGGTGTCCACCACGTACCTCGGTACCTCGCACCGCCAGAAGCCGGTCCGCGAGCAGGTCGCGCGGCTGCGGCGCGGGCTGGCCGAGCTGTTCTCCGTACCGGACGGGTACGAGGTGGTGCTCGGCAACGGCGGTACCACCGCCTTCTGGGAGGTCGCCACGTTCGGGCTCATCCGCGAGCGCGCCCAGTTCGCCAGCTTCGGCGAGTTCGGGGCCAAGTTCGCAGCTTCCGCTATGGCGGCGCCGTTCCTGGGTACGCACACGGTGTTGCGCGCCGATCCCGGCTCGGCGCCCGCGCTGCGCGCGGAGGCCGGCATCGATGCCTATGCCACGCCCCATAACGAGACGTCCACCGGCGTAGCGGTACCGGTCAAGCGGGTCGCCGGCGCGGACAGCGGCGCGTTGATGCTGCACGACGCGACCTCGGGCGCGGGCGGTCTCGATGTCGACGTGGCCGAAACTGACGTGTACTACTTCGCCCCGCAGAAGTGCCTCGGCTCGGATGGCGGGCTGTGGCTGGCGCTGCTGTCACCGGCGGCGCTTGCCCGGGCCGTGGAGGTCAAGGAGTCCGGCCGCTATATCCCGGCGTTCCTCGACCTGGTGACCGCGATCGACAACGCGCGCCTGGAACAGACGTACAACACCCCGGCGCTGGCGACCATCCTCCTGGCCGCCGAGCAGATCGACTGGATCCTCGGCAACGGCGGGCTCCCCTGGGCGGCCAAGCGCAGCGCCGAGAGCGCCTCGATCTTGTACCGGTGGGCCGAGCGCTCCCCGGTGGCGACCCCGTTCGTGGCCGAGCCGGCGCTGCGCTCCAACGTGGTGGGCACGATCGACTTCACCGAGGGCGTCGATGCGGCCGCCATGGCCAAGGTGTTGCGGGCCAACGGCATCGTGGACACCGAGCCGTACCGCAAGCTCGGCCGCAACCAGCTGCGTATCGGCATGTTCCCGACCGTCGATCCGGCTGACATCGAAGCGCTCACCACCTGCATAGATTTCGTCATCGAACGGCTGTGACGCCACGGCGTGGCAACACCGCGCCGGGCCGGGCCGGCCCGTACTGTGTCGACATGGCACCGGCCCATACGGTGCTCCTTTGCGGTGGGACGGAGGCTCACGATGCGACCGGTTCGCTTCGTCGCCCTCTCCGAGGACGGTCAGGCGCTTGTACTCGCCGATGAGGTGGGCCGCCTCCTCACGCTGCCCATCGACGAGCGGATCAGCACGATGCTGCGCCCGGAGGGTGCGCTCCGGGCGGCCGCTGCCGGCGCCGCCGGGAGCACCCCGTCGCTGTCGCCGCGCGACATCCAGGCCCGCATCCGGGCCGGCGAGTCCGCCGACGACATCGCCCGCGTCGCGGGCGTGCCGGTGGACCGGGTGCTGCGCTACGCCGGCCCGGTGCTGCAGGAGCGGGCGATGCTCGCCCAGCACGCCCGCCGTACCAAGCTGAAGAGCCAGGAGAAGGGCAAGACCCTCGCCGAGGTGGTCGACGCCCGGCTGGGCCAGCACGGCATCGAGGCGGAGAAGATCTCCTGGGACGCCTACCGGCGCGACGACGGCACCTGGCGCATCGTCGCCACGTGGCCCAGCGGCAAGGCCAGTGCCCAGGCAGTGTGGGAGCTGGACAAGACCCGCCAGCTTGTCGCGGCGTACGACGACATGGCGCAGTACCTGTGTGCCGAGCGCCCCACCCAGATCCTCGGCCAGGACCCGCCCACCGAGCGCCTGCGCATCCCGCCCCGGGCCGAGCCGGGTCGTGGCGGTCACGAGCCGATGCGACCGCCAGCGGCCGAACCGCCGCCGCGGCGCGAGTCCCGCAGCGGCCGGAGCCTGAACGCCGACCCGATCCGGGCCGGACGGGACGCCCTGCTCGCCTCGCTCGACCGCCCGCTGGGTGCGGCGGGGAGCCAGGACTCGCCGGCGGGCGCTCCGGCGGCCGGCGCTCCGGCCACACCGGAGAAGCCCGATGCTCCCGCGAAGCCGGCGGCGGCAGCCTCGGCCACCGAGGCGCCGACTCGGGCCCGCGGCGCGGCGGCGCTCATCGGCCGGGGCCCCGGCTACGACGACGACCTCGACAGCCCGCGAGAGGTTCCGGCCGTGCCGTCCCTGGCGGTTCTCCGGCCGAGGCGCACCGCCGCGGCGGCCGACCAGCCCGGCAGCGACAAGCCGCGCAAGCGGCTGCCGAGCTGGGACGACGTGCTCTTCGGCGGCGCGCCGGCCGCCCGCGAGACGAGTTAGCGCAGGTCTCGCACGTCGAGGGTGCGGTCGACGCGTACCGCCTCGGCGAGCCGGCGGTCGTGGGTCACCAGGAGCAGCGCGCCACCGAAGTCGGCTAGCGCCGCCTCAAGCTGTTCGATCGCCTCGATGTCGAGGTGGTTGGTCGGCTCGTCCAGGATCAGCCAGTTGACCCCGCGCGCCTGCAGGATCGCGAGGTTCGCCCGGGTACGCTCGCCGGGCGAGAGCGAGCGGGCCGGCCGCAGTGCGATGTCACCCGGCAGCCGGAACTTCGCGAGCAGGGTACGGATCTGCGACGGCTCACCGCCGGCCTGCCGCCGTACGACGTCGAGGACCGGGTCGGCGGTGTCGAAGAGGCGGCGGCTCTGGTCGAGCTCGCCGGGCACGACCGACGGACCGACGTACCGGGTACCGGCGCGCAGCGGTTCGCGGCCTAGCAGCCCGTCGACCAGGGTGGTCTTGCCCGAGCCGTTCGGCCCGACCAGCCGTAGGCGTTCCGGCCAGGCAAGGCTCAACGTCAGCGGGCCGAGCCGCACATCGCCCCGGACGAGTACGGCATCACGCAGCGCCGCCACGACATCGCCGGCCCGGGGCGCCTGAGCGATCGACAGCTGCAGCCGCCACGGTTCGCGTACCACGTCGGGCGCCTCGGCGTCGAGCCGCTCCACGGCACGCGCGGTCCGGGCTGCTCCCCGGTCATGGGAGACCAGCACGACGCCCGCCGAGGTGCCTTGTACGTGCTGTTCCAGGCGGCGCAGGCCGTCGGAGTCCAGGTCGTTGGTCGGCTCGTCGAGCAGCAGGATGTCCGGGCGGGCGAGCAGCACCGCGGCCAGGGCGAGGCGGGCCAGCTGGCCACCGGACAGCGCCGCGGCGCCGCGTCCGGCCGAGAGCAGGTCGTCGGGCAGGCCCAGCGCCGCCGTCACCTCGGCCGACCGCTCGGGCAGGTCCGCGCCGCCGAGCGCGAGCCAGTGCTCAAGAGCTTGGGCGTACGCGTCGTCGGCGCCAGCCGCGTCCCTGGCGAGCGCCACCGCCGCGGCGTCCAGGTCGACCTGTGCCGCGGCCACGCCGGTCCGGCGGGCCAGATGGGCGGCCAGCGACTCGCCCGGCCGCACGTCGGGTTCCTGAGCCAGGAGTACGACCGATGTCGACGCCGGCGCCCGCGTCACCGACCCGGCTTCGGGGACGAGATCACCGGCGAGCACCCGCAGCAGTGTGGACTTGCCAACGCCGTTGGGTGCGACCACACCGACCCGGTCGCCCGGTCCGACGATGAGATCGACGCCGGCCAGCACGGCTTGCGCGCCGTAACCGACGTGTACGCCGCGCAGCGCGACCGTTCCGGACATGCGCCCAGTCTCGCCGCCCGCCGCCCCGTCCAGCCACCGAATTGCCCGCGCCGGCGCCCCAAGATCCGCGCAATGACTACGTTATTGCTGCTACGACAGGCCGAGGTAGGGACAACTTCGCACTAGTTGCCGTCTCCTGAGCCGGCCGAGTCGTCCAGGAGGTACCGCAGCCACCGGGCCGGCGCGTTGAGGAAGTCCCGCCAGGACCGTACGAGGTCCAGGTCCTCCCACGCGGCCGGTCGCATCCCCCACTCGCCCAGCTCGATCGTCGTGGCGCCGGGCAGCGCGGCCAGCACCGGCGAGTGCGTCGCCATGATGACCTGCGACCCCTCCTGCCGCAGCGCATCCAGGACCACCAGCAGGGCCAGGCTGGACTGGAACGACAGGGCCGACTCCGGCTCGTCGAGGAAGTACACCCCGCGGTCGTTGAACCGGTGCCGGAGCACCGCGAGGAACGACTCCCCGTGCGACCTGCTCTGCATCCGTTCGTCGCCCCAGGCGCGGGCGTCGCCGGGGCTCCGGTCGACAGCCGCCAGGTAGGCATGCATCGTCTCGGCGCGGAGGAAGAAGCCGCCCGGCGCGGCCAGCGGGTGCGTCCTGGCCCGGAGGTGCCAATGCAGCGAGGAGTCCTCGGCGCTGGGCCGGGGGCCGGTGACCGGCAGAGTGCTCGCGGACTCCGCGCCCGCGCGCGGATACACGGCCGCGAACGCCTCGACCAGCGTCGACTTGCCGGAGCCGTTCTCGCCAATCAGCACGGTGACGCCGGGCGGTACCTCGAAACCGCCCTCGTCGATGAGCTGGCGTACGGCCGGAATGGCGTATGGCCACTCGTTCGGGTCGACGTCGCCGCGCGGAGACCAGACGATGCGCTCAAGATGGCGCGGCATGCTCGGTCTCAGCGGCCGCTGGCGCGGAACACCTCGGCGACCGTGCGCAGCAGCACCTTGATGTCGAGCCAGGGTGACCAGTTCTCGATGTAGTAGTTGTCGAAACGTGCCCGGTCGGAGATCGGCGTGTCGCCGCGCAGGCCGCTCACCTGCGCGAGCCCGGTCAAGCCGACCGGCACGCGATGGCGCATCGCGTAGTCGGGATGCTCGGCCGAGAACTTCTCCACGAAGTACGGGCGCTCGGGACGCGGTCCGACCACGGTCATGTCGCCTCGCACGATGTTCCAGAGCTGGGGCAGCTCGTCCAGCGACGTACGGCGCAGGAACCGGCCGACCAGACCGACCCGCTGGTCACCAGCGATCGACCAGTTCGTGTCCGCTTCCCGGGCGTCCCTGGGCCGCATCGTCCGGAACTTGACCAGCTGGAACGGCTTTCCGTAGCGTCCGATGCGCTCCTGCCGGAAGAAGATGCCGGACCCGCCTTCCAGCCGGGTCGCGATCGCGCACAGCAGGAACACCGGGCTCAGCAGGATCAGGGCGACCGAGGCGAAGAGCACGTCGAACGTACGTTTGACGAGATAGCTCGGCCCGGACAGGGTGGCGTGGCGGATCTGGACGACCGGGATGGCGCCGACCTGGTCGGGCATGCCGCCCTGCGAGCGCGAGCCCCACAGCCGCGGCACGACCCAGAGATCGCAGCTCATGCACTTGGGCCGGCGCACGATCTCCATCAGTGTCGACTCTTCGCAGTCGGCGTCGGCGATCATGACCACATCGGTCTCGGTCATCGGGATCAGCTCTTCGAGCTCGTCGAGCGTCCCGAGCAGGGGGATGGGCGGCTCAACACCGTGGCGGGCCGCGGCGTCGACACAGCCGGCGAAGTGCAGGCCGTACCGCGGGTACCGGCGCAGCAGCCGTGCCAGCTCGATCGCGACCGGTCCGCTCCCGATGATGATGGCGTTGTGCTGCACCCACCGCCGGCGGCGGGCGACGACCACGATCCCCCTGGTGATCGTGCGGCCAACAAGCACCAACCCTGCGGACAAGGCGACCCCGCGCAGGAAGCCCCCCACGTAGCCGACCGAGTCGTGGCGCTCCGCGGCGATCATCGCCACGATGGCCGCGGAGGCCAACAGACGGCCACAGAGGCTGGGGAGCTCATCAAGGATGCTCATGTGGCGACGGCCGCGGTAGAGACCACCCGTCGCGAAGATGACCACGGTCAGGCCGGCTGCGAACAGCGTCCCGCGCCAGTAGCGGTCGGTCAGCAGCAGCGGTGTCAGCAGGGCGGCGAGGTCCACCGGAGCCGTCAGCATCCAGGCGCGCAGCCAGCGCGTACGCCGCGATCCGCGCGAGCTGGCGTGTGGGAGCACCACCGTGGTGTCGGCGCTTGGTCGGGCCCCGTTCGGGCTGGCCTCCGCGGAGTGCGGGCGCGGCCGGGGAACCAGCGGCAAGCGGCCAGCCCCCGCACCGTCGAGCGATGCTGCGACCGGTGACGTGGATGGATGGCCGAGAACGCCGTCGGCGGGCGGTCGAAGCGTCGATTCGTACTCCGTCGTTGACAAGCTCGAACCATTCATCGGTTCCCCCGTGGATCCCCCTATGCCGTCCTGCCCGGATCATGCACCAGACGGCCGTCAGCAGGATACGACCGGGCCCGTGACTCAGCCAAGCGGCAAACCAGTGAGGCGCGTCTACTTCGCGACGTTCAGGAACTCGTCGATGGCGTCGCGTCGGATGGCGTCGTAGAAGATCTTTGCCTTCTCCGTGTCCGCGAACACGACACTCTCCGTGCCGACCATACCAGTCCCCTTCGATGGGCTGGTGAAGAACGCGAGGTTCCCGCCCCGGAGGTGGCGCAGATCCATCGACATATCGAGGACCGAGAGTGTCTTGTCCACCGTCACGGCCTTGGCGGTCGCCTTGACGAAGGCGTTCAGCTGTCCCGGGTTGGTGAGCAACCCGGCGGACGCCGCCTTGTCCAGGACGGCTTTGATCATCTGCTGCTGGTGCTTGATCCGGGTGAAGTCACCATCGCGGAACGACTTGCGTTCACGGGCGTAGTCAAGCGCGGCAGCACCGTCCATGTGCTGTTTGCCCTTGGTGAACGCCCGGACACCGTTCGGCAGCAGTGACGTATGCGAGGTGAAGCTCTGGTCGACGACGATGTCCACGCCGCCGAGGGCGTCGATGATCTCCTTGAAGCCGGCGAAGTCGACGAGGACGACGTGGTCGACCCGGACGCCGGTGAACGACTCCACCGTCTGCACCATCAACGGGACGCCACCCCACGCGAACGCGGCGTTGACTTTGGCGTCCTGGTTGCCTCCCTTACCATCCTTCGCGGCCGGCACATGCAGCCAGGTGTCCCGCGGGATCGAGATCAGCTGGGCGCTCGACCGGTCTTTCGGGAGGTGGGCGAGGATGATCGTGTCGGTACGCGAGCCGGAGAAATTGTTGGGGTCACGCGAGTCGCTGCCGAGAATCAACAGGTTCATGGCGTCCTGTACCGCCTTCGACGGACGCGACTCCTCAGGTACGTCGCCGAAGGCGTCGACCCGGTCGATGCCTGACTCGACCGAGTGGAAGTACAGCCCGACGCCGATGATTCCCGAACCGACCAGCAACGTCAGCACCAGCGCGCTGATGAGCAGGATGCGCTTTGCCCGCCGCCGTCGCGGAGCCCGCCGCGCCTGCCGCGCCCGCCGCCGCCTGGTTCGTTCCGCTTCCGCGCTGGTCTCGATGGCATAGTCCGGGTCAGGCTGGTCCAGCCTGAGCCAGTGCGGTACTTCGCGATCGTCCTGATCCAGGTGTCGCATCGCGTACCCCTTCAGCTCTCGCCAGACGCGTCGGACACCTCACCGGGCTGTGGCGGTTTATCGACCTTCGGCTCATCGGCTTTGGGCTGGTCCGCGCCGAGCACGGCTGGCGCGGCCTCTTCGTCGCCACCCCACACCATGTCGTCTTCGGTCAACCAGGTCGTGCGCTCATCCGCGTCGTCGTCGGCGCCAGAGCCGCGGCTGCCGGACATACCGCGCCGTCCCGCGTCTGTCGAGGCGGCCGAGCGGTCGTCGCGCTCCGGCCGGTCACCGAACCCGCCGAGCACACCGCCGATCCCGCCGCCCATGGCGCTCGCCGCGCCGGTCAGGCCCGCCTCGCGGCTGCGTGTCGTGGCACGGTTCAGCGCGGCGATACCGGCCGCGGCCGCGGCTCCCCCGGCACCGACCAACCCCCCGACACCCAACAGCGAGCTGTGCTCCTCGAGGAACCCGCCACCATCCGCGCCCGTCCCGTCGCTGGTAGCGGCACCGGAGCCGGTCGCCGGCGGTGCCGTGAACCGCGTCGGGTCATCGGCGTCGCTGCGCTGGGTGGCACCGCCCGGTCCGGTCAACGGCGCTCCACCTGTGGTGCGGCCGGCGTCACCGCCGCGGAGGTCGAGCGGGCCGCCGGAACCGTTGTCCGGCAGGTCCGCTGGCGCCACCGGTACGGTGTCTGGCCAGGTCTGCCTCGAGGTCACCTCGTACTCCGCGGCGAGGCCCGCCACCAGCTGGATGATGCGCTGGCGGGCCGCCTCCTGTTCCTGCTCGTCCTGGTTGTGGCCCATCAAGCCGCCGATGACGCCACCGACGACGGCTCCGCCGGGGCCGGCGATCGCCCCACCGATGGTGGCTCCGGCCGCGGCATCCTGGACGGTCTTGTCGTGGTCATCGGTGTCGGCCGGGTTCTCCGCCTTCTTCTTCGCCTCGCGTAGCGGCCCGGACATCAACGCCAGCCCATCCTTGATGTGACCGAACTCACCCGCCAGCGTTCGCGCGTACGACACGATCAGCCCGACCCGGCGGGCGAACTCGCGACCGGACTCGCTGTCCCACTCGTGGCCGAGCCGTTCCAGGTCGCGCGCCAGCGAGGCGGCCAGGTGGTCGGCCGTGTCCTGCAGGGACTTCCATTTGCTGGCGATGTCGTCGACCTGGTCCGGGTTGCCGGCGTTCAGCCTCGCGTACAGGTCCTTGTGGCTGAGGTTGCGGTACCGCTCGTAGTACTCGTCAGGCACCGGTTTGCTCCCCGTCGAGTGCATTGGCCACCCCGTCGAGCTTGTTGGCGATGTCAGACGCGCTCGCGCCGTTGCGTGCCTCGGCTGTGCGGTAGTTCGTGATGATCGTCGAGGTCGAAGTCTGTGCGGCGATGATGGCTCGTTTGAGGCGGTTGATCCGATCGACGTGTTGGTTGTACAGCGCGGAGTATTCGGTTGCTTTTGCCGTGCCGTCCTGGAATGTGCCGAGCGCCGGGTTGCGCCCCCGCAGCTCGGTGGTCAGCTTGGTCAGGATCGACTCCGCTTCCCGTAACCGTGCGGCGAGCGTAGCGCGGAAGTCTTCGAGGGAAAGGACATCGACCCTCGTCTTGTCATTGGCCATCAGCCCGCCCCCCGTCTGACCACCCGCGAATGCTGCGCCATCCAGATTAGTCGACGCTGCCCAACCGCATCGACCCGGATAGCGACGGCGAAGCGTCACCATCCCGCAGGCCGGAGCGTTCACCCGAGCGACGACGAGGGCTTGGCCGACACCGACGGCGGCACCGACGGTGGTCGCGAGGAGCCGGGTGATGGCGATGGCGACGAGGGACGCGGCGAGCCGGAGGTCGGAGCCGGGTTGGGCCGGCCGGTGAAGCTGCGCGCCGCGACCGGGTCCAGGGTCGGCCCGGTCGGGATCAGCGCGAGCAGCGCCGACGGTACCTCCAGCGGGGTCACCTCGCCGTAGCCCAGCGCGGTCTTGGCATCCGACCGCGTCGCGAGGGCGTACTTGATGCCCTGGTCGGTCACCAGGTACACGGTCGCACCGGCGGCCGTGGCCCCAGCCGCCGGAAGCGCCTGCACCAGCGCGCCATGCCCACCGTCGACCGCGACCCGGTCCGCGGTGCGCACACCGCCGGTGACCTGGCCGACAAGGTCCGATGTGGACACTGACAGCTTGCCGGGCACCCGGTCGAAGACCTCGACCGTGATCGTGCGGTGCGCCGCGTCCGTGCCGCCCCGGTAGTGGGCGCACACCGCGGACTGGACGTTGTTGACCGCGCGCAGGCGAGGCACGGTCGACGGGAAGCCCTCGGCTTCCGCCCGCCGGTCGACCTGGTTACGCCCGGCTTCAACCGCCGTGATCTCCTGGTCTGTGACGCCACCGGCCAGGAACAGCAGGGTGGACACCTCGCCGATGGTGACCAGACCGTCCGCGGTCAAGACGTAGTGCTGGTGGCCGACGTGGTACACCTGGCCGATCAACGGGGTCTGGCCCTTGATGCGGCGCGTGCTCGGTTTGCCGGCGTCGCGCAGCTGGAACGGCGCCAGCTCAGGGCCGGCGGTGATGGCGTTGATCAACGCCGGCCCGACCGGGATCGCGAAGGCCGAGGAATACCCGAGTGCGGCGAGGACGCCGCGGTCGCGCACCTTCAGGCGCAGGTTGTGCCAGATCAGGTACCGGTCGGCGTCGACCGCGACCAGCAACGCGTTGTCGCCGCCGATCGCCACGCCGCCGCTGGGCTGCGAGCCGACCAGCAGGTGCGTGACGGGTGCGGGTACGTCGGGTGAACGTGGCGCGCTGCACACGCTCCACGGCAGCCCGAGCAGCGCCGAGCTGTCGGGCAGCGCGTCCGGCGCCCCGCTGATGCCGACCGGCCGGCCACGGGGCAGGCTCCGGAGTGACCTTTGCGACATCAGCCGCACCTCGGGGTTCGCCACGCCGAGGATCAGGCGCGCCGAGGCGTAGTTGAGCACCGGGAAGAGGCGGTCCTGCTGGTAGACGTACCGGGCGCCGGTCTCCCGCTCGACGATGAGCGTGTTCGGCTTCGGTGTGCCGCCGCCGGGGACGATCAGCCCGTACGCGCCCACACCGGCGAGGACGATGGCGGCGAACAGGATGCTGCTGAAGAGGGCGAGGCCGAGCCGCCGCATGGGCAGGTCGGTGGTCTCCGGTTCGCCAGACAGCAACGCGGAGACGATCCGGCGGGTAACGAACCGGTAGGCCCGGACCTGTTCACGCCGCGTCTGCACGACCACCTCCACCGGAGACCCGGAAGTGCCCGGCCCCCCGTCGGGCCCGAAGCATCTCTACGATAAGGGCTCCTCGATACGACGCGGGTCGCGGCTTTCGCCCATCCAGGAGGCACATGGCGACGATCACAGCGCCACCGCACGCGACAACCAACGCTGCGGACGCCCCACGCCGCCTGGAGCTCGTCGCCGAGCACCGGCGAGGCCAGCTCGGCCCGGTGACGGTGGTACAGATCGTCGTCATCGAGCTCGCCGCGACCGCAATCGCCATCGTGGTGGCCGCCACCCGGGCTCGGAACGTGGCGGTGCTGGCCGCCGTGCTGTTCCTGGCGAACCTGATGGTCTTCGCGGTGTTCCTCCGTTCCGGTGGTGCCTGGTGGTACCGGCAGCGCCTGCTCCGCCGCCGACTGCGCCAGCGCCGGCGGGCCGGCCGGACAGCGGCACGGGCTACCGGATCGCCGCTGGCTGCGCTGGCGCCCGGCCTGTCGGTTCGCACCGTCTTCGACCGCGGCAGCCGGATCGGTGTCGGCCAGGACAGCGCCGGCTGGTACGCCGTGCTCGAAGCGATGGTGCCGGAGACGCTGCGGGGCGACCGTTCGGGGGCGCTCGTCCTCGACCGGCTGACGCGTATCTTCACCGAGACCGCGGTACCGGTGTCCGCGCTGCAGGTGGTGAGCCATACCGTGCCCGCGCCGGCCGGCATGCTCGACGCTCGGGCGCCGTGCTGGCAGGCGTACACCGAGCTCGTCGAGGGTGGTCCGGTCGCGGCGTACCAGGTGTTGTGGGTCGCGGTGCGGTTGAACCCGGCCGACGCGGCGGCTGCCGCCGCGAGCCGGGGCGGCGGGTTGGCGGGCGTCGACCGGGCGCTCGCGGCCGCGGTCGGGCGCATCGGCAAAGCGTTGACCGCCGCCGACGTGGCCTACCGGGTGCTCGACGCCGAGGACCTGCTGTCGGCGCTGACCACCTCATGCGCCCCGGAGGAGGGCGATGGTGCCGCCGCACCGGAGGCGTACGAGCACTGGACGGCGTGGCAGGCGGGCAACAGTGCGTACACCTGCCTGGGCCTGAGCCGCTGGCCGCAGCAGTCGCCGGAGGCGCTGTTCGCCGCGCTGTCAGCGGTGCCGGCACGGGCCGTCAGCGTGGCCGTCATCCTGCAGCCCAGCGGAGAGCGCATCGCGGTTCGGGCCCTCGTTCGGGTGGTGACCCAGCGGGAGGCGTTACGCGAGGCGGTCGCCGAGCTCACCGCGGTCGCCCGGCGCGCCGGTGCCCGACTGCAGCGCGTCGACGGCGAGCATGGCCTCGGCGTGTACGCCACCGCACCCACCGCTGGCGGCCTGCTGTGACTGTCAGACAACGGCACTTGGGCTCGCCTGAGACAGTGGCCGCCGTGGCGCTGCCCGTGATGAGCGCCGGCCTGGTGCTGGGGCGTGATCAGCAGCGCTCGCTGGTGGTGATCCGGCTGTTCCGTCCACAACCGACGAGCGTGGCGCTGGTTGGCGGCGCGTGGGCCGCTCGGCTGGTGACCGCGCGAGCGCTCGCGCTTGGCTGCCGGGTCGTCGTGAGTACCGCGAACCCGGCGCAGTGGCAAGGCTTCGGCGAGCAGATGACCGGGCGGCCCGACCGGGTCGACGTGATCGGCGCCGAAGGGCCCGTGCCGGCGCCGGGGACCGCGACACAGCCGGTGCTGCAGGTCATCGACGCCGGTCCGGCCGGCCCACAGACCCGGCCGGAGCTCGGTGCCTGGCAGAGCCGGCTCACCGTGCTGCCCGAGCTGACCGACGCCGGGGCACCGGCCGTGGCGGACGCGGACCTGGCGATCGTGCAGCGGCTCACCGAGCCGGAAGCGCGCGCCGCGATCCGGGCGATGCGGTTGGCCCCGGAGGCCGCCGGCCACCTGCAGATGCTGCACGACGACATGTTCGCCGTCATCGGCGGCGGCGCCGACCACTACCTGTGGGTGTCCCAGACACCGACCGAGCAGGCGTACCTCGGCCCGCCCCGGCGCGGCTAGCCGGTCAGCCGCCGATGGCCCGGATCCACCCGTACAGACCGCACACCCAGGCGGCGAGCGGGATCACCGCGAGAATCAACAGCACCTCGATGATGTCGAGGTAGCGCCCCCACAGCGGGGAGATACGCCGGCCGGCGATCCCCATCCCGTAGGCCAGCGTGACGACCGCCGCGACCACGAGGCCACCGAGCACCGCGGTCAGCCGCACGATCGGGCTGGCAACCAAGAACCCGCCGACCGCGACCAGCCCGAGCCCGACCGAGCCGGCCACCAACAACGGGATCCGCTGGAACCGGCCCGGCAGCGGGCGGGCCCGCAGCAGCAGCAACAGAGCCAGCACGGCACACAGCAGGACGGCGCGATAGTCACCGGTGACCGCGAGGACCAGCTCGGCACCGAGCACGATCACCGCCGTGGTCCCGATCAACCCGGTCAGGAACGCATCGGCCCGGTCGCTCAAGGCCAGGATGCGCAGTCCGTCGACCGTTTCGACATCGGCCTTCAGGTCCTCCGGTCCGGTCGGCACCGAAGGCACCGGCATGCGCGCCAGCCGGTAGGCAAACATCGGCAGGGCCGGGATGCAGGCGAAGACCAGGGCACCCACGACGGCGGCGGCCGCCGCCGGTGAAGCGCCGAAAAGCAGGCAAATCCCGGACCCCACGCCGAGCGCGGTGCCGGTGGCGCAGGCGCCGAAGAACACCGGCGTCGCCACACCGAGGGCGACCGCGAGGATCGCGGCGTACACCACGATCGCGGTCGCCGCGAGCAACACGTGTGCGGCCGTCAACCGGTTCAGCGGCCGGTCACCAGCGAGCACGAGCAGGCCGCCGGCTCCCGCGTAGGCCAAAGCCACCAGCCCGAACAGGACGCTGGTCCGGGCGTCGCCGGCGACCCGGGCCAGGACCGTGGCGGTGGCTACCAACGCCAGACCGAGGCCCAGCCCGACGAGGCCACCCGGCAGCTGCGGCGGGCCGGCGAACAGCACCGCGACCGCGCCGCCGGCCAGCGCCGCGCTCGCGAAGATGACCGCGAACCGGCGGGTCGTGGCCAGGCTCCAGCGGCCGGCCCGCTCCTGGGTCGCGGTGGCGACCGCGTCGACGATGTCGTCGAACACCAGCTCCTGGGCGGCCTCCGAGCGGGGTGTGAAATACAGCACCTCGCCGTCGCGGACATCCAGCTGGCCAGGCGTACGCGCGCTGTCCAGCACCTGACCGCCGAGGCGCGACAGCACCCAACCACCCCGGGCCGTTCCCTCGTCGGCGAGGTCCTCGCCGACGTAGCGCAACAGGGTCGGCAACAGATCGGCGAGTGGTACGTCAGTGGGCAGCGCGAGGTCCATCCGGGTACGCGGGGCGACGATCGTCACCCGGCTGACCCCACCGATCGTTGTGCTGGCCACCGACGCTCCTCAACCTCCGGCTCCCAACTCCGAGCCGAGAGTACCTACGATGGCGAATGCATGGTGGCCGGGACCGGGGAGGGAACGCAGCGTGAGTACCGTCGTGTTCCGGCGCCCGCCGCGCCGCGCCGGACCGCAGCTGCCGCGCGGTGAGCTCCTGCTCGAACCGCCACCGGAGCTGCCGGAGCAGCTGCCCCGAGGCATCGGGCAGCTGTTGATGATCCTGCCCATGGTCTGTGGTGTCGGCGCGATGGCGTTCCTGTACGCCGGCAAGTCCGGTGGCACGATGACCTGGGTGGCCGGCGGTCTGTTCGGCGTGTCGATGCTCGGCATGGCGATCGGCTCGATGAACACCGGCGGCGACAAGAAGGCCGAGGTCGACGCCGAGCGCCGCGACTACATGCGCTACCTTGCCCAGGTCCGCAAGCGGGCCCGGCGCGCGGCCGCGCAGCAGCGCGGCGCATTGACCTGGAGGCATCCAGAGCCCGACGCCCTGTGGTCGTTCGCCGCCTCCCGGCGGATGTGGGAGCGCCGGGTGACCGACGACGACTTCTGCGAGGTACGGGTCGCGGTCGGGCCGCAGAAGCTCGCCGTGCAGATCATCACGCCGGAGACGAAGCCGGTCGAAGACCTCGAACCGATGTCGGCCATCGCGCTGCGCCGGTTCGTCCGGGCCCACTCCACCGTCCCTGACCTGCCGATCGCGCTGTCGGCACGGGCGTTCAGCCGGGTCGTGCTGCGCGGCGACCGGCAGAGCACCACCGGCCTCGTCCGGTCGATGCTGTGCCAGCTCGCCACGTTCCAGGCGCCGGACGACCTGTACATCGCGGTGGTCGCCGCGCCCGACCGGCACGCCGAGTGGGACTGGGTCAAGTGGCTGCCGCACGCCCAGTACGCGCGTCGCAGCGACGCTGCGGGTCCGGTGCGCGGCGTGTTCGCGAGCATGGCCGAGCTGGAGGACCTGCTCGGCGACGACCTGGCCAACCGACCGCGACACAGCCCGGACGCCCGCCCGCTGACCACCGTGCCGCACGTGCTCGTGGTGCTCGACGGCGGCGAGGTCGCGCCGACTTGCCAGCTCATCGGCATCGGGCTGCAGGCAACGACCGTTGTCGATCTGTCGGGCGTGGTGCCCCGCGACGCCGGCCGGTGGCTGCTGTGCCTCAACGTCTCCCCGTCGGCCGTCGAGGTCGACCGCGGCAACCGGTTGACCCCACTGGGCCGGCCCGACCAGATGAACCCAACGCAGGCCGAGGGCGTGGCCCGCCAGCTCTCGCCGTACCGGCTGTCGGCCCAGACCGGTGCCGTGGACCGGCTGGCCCGCAGCACGGAGCTGGTCGACCTGCTGGGTATCGGCGACGCGGCGGCGATCGACCCCCGGGTGACCTGGCGGCCGCGCCCACCGCGCGACCTGCTGCGTATCCCGCTCGGCCCCGGGCCGGACGGCGGCGTCGTCGAGCTCGACGTCAAGGAGGCGGCCCTGGAGGGCATGGGGCCGCACGGGCTGATGGTCGGTGCGACCGGGTCGGGCAAGAGCGAGCTGCTGCGCACCATTGTCGCGGCGCTGGCCGTGACGCATTCGTCCGAGGAGCTCAACTTCGTCCTGGTCGACTTCAAGGGTGGCGCGACGTTCGCCTCCTTGGACGTCCTGCCGCATACCAGCGCGGTCATCACCAACCTGTCCGACGAGCTCCCGCTGGTCGACCGGATGCAGGACGCGCTGGCCGGCGAGATGGTCCGGCGGCAGGAGCTGCTGCGTGCGGCCGGCAACTACGTCAACCGCCAGGAGTACGAGAAGGCGCGCAAGTCCGGCGTACCGCTCCAGCCGTTGCCCAGCCTGCTGGTCATCTGCGACGAGTTCAGCGAGCTGCTCGCCGCAAAGCCGGACTTCATCGACCTGTTCATCCAGATCGGCCGGATCGGCCGGTCCATCGGCGTCCACCTGATGCTCGCCTCGCAGCGGCTGGAGGAGGGCAAGCTGCGCGGGCTTGACACCTACCTGTCGTACCGGATCGGCTTGCGCACGTTCTCCGCGGTGGAGAGCCGCATCGTGCTCGGCGTGCCGGACGCGTACGAGCTGCCGCAGGCGCCGGGTCACGGGTACCTGAAGGTCGACACCTCGACGATGCTGCGCTTCCGCGGGGCGTACGTATCCGGGCCCTACCGGGCGGCCGGCATTTCGACGCGGTCGCAGGCGGTCGTGCAGCGCCAGGTGGTGCCGTACGGGGTCGGCTTCGTCCCGCTCCCCGAGCTGCCGGCCGAGCCGACCACCACCGAGGAGGTCGAGGCACCCGGCAAGCAGGTGTCGATGCTCGACGTCATCGTCGACCGGCTGCGCGGCCAGGGCCCACCGGCCCACCAGGTGTGGCTGCCACCGCTGGCCGACCCGCCGAGCCTCGACGAGCTGCTCCCGCCGCTCGGCGTCGACCAGCGGTACGGCCTGTGCCCGGTCGGGTGGCCGGGCCGCGGCCGCCTGGTGGCGCCGGTCGGCGTGGTGGACCGGCCGTTCGAGCAGCGCCGCGACCCGATGGTCGTCGACCTCGACGGCTCGGCCGGCAACGTGGTCATCGTCGGCGGTCCCCAGTCGGGCAAGAGCACGCTGCTGCGCTCGATGCTGTGCGCCCTCGCGCTGACCCACTCGCCGTGGGAGGCGCAGTTCCTCTGCCTCGACTTCGGAGGCGGTGCGCTGCGTGGTCTGGACGGGCTGCCGCACCTGTCCGGGGTCGCCGGGCGCCGGGACAGCGAGGCGGTACGCCGTACCGTCGCCGAGGCGACCGCACTGCTCGACGAGCGGGAGGCGCGCTTCGCCCAGCTCGGCATCGACTCTATCGCGACGTACCGGCGCCGGCGCGCCACCGGCGAGGTGGCCGACGACCCCTTCGGCGACGTGTTCCTCGTCATCGACGGCTGGGGCACGCTGCGCCAGGAGTACGAAGAGCTGGAGCAACCGATCACCAACCTGGCCGCCCGCGGCCTGGGTTTCGGCATCCACGTCGTCCTCACCGCCTCACGCTGGGCCGAGATCCGCATCAACATGCGCGACCTGCTCGGCACCAAGCTGGAGCTTCGCCTTGGCGACCCGGGCGAGTCGGAGATCGACCGCCGGACGGCGGCGAACGTACCGGAGAAGTCCCCCGGACGCGGCCTTACCAAGGACCGCCTGCATTTCCTCGCCGCGGTGTCCCGTGTGGACGGTCAGCACGGGGTGGACGACCTCGCCGAGGCAACCGCCGACCTGGTCGGCCGGGTACGGTCGGCCTGGCCGCACCAGCCGGCGCCGAAGGTACGCCTGCTGCCCCGCAAGCTCACCGTCACGGAGCTGGCCCAGCTGGCCCAGCTGGCCGACGCCACCGCGCCCGGTATCCCGATCGGTCTCAACGAGACCCATCTCGCCCCGGTGTATCTCGATCTGGCCGCCGAGCCGCACCTGATCGTGTTCGGCGACGCCGAGTGCGGCAAAACCAACCTGCTGCGGCTGATCGCCCGCTCGATCGTGGAACGCTACACCGCGGAACAGGCCAGGGTCGTCATCGCCGACTACCGGCGCGGGTTGCTGGGCGCGATCGGCGGCGACCACCTGCTCGGGTTCGCGCCCGGCGGCCAGGCGTTCACCGAGATGCTCGGCTCGATCCGTAGCGCGTTGAACAACCGGCTGCCGGGTCCGGACGTGACCCCGCAGCAGCTGCGCGACCGTAGCTGGTGGCGCGGGCCCGACCTGTACCTGCTGGTCGACGACTACGACCTGGTCGCCACGCCGGGAAACAACCCGTTGAGCGGGCTGATGGACCTGCTCGCCCAGGCGCGCGACGTGGGGATGCATCTCATCGTCACCCGGCGGGCCGGCGGCGCCGCCCGAGCGCTGTACGAACCGGTGCTGCAACGGCTGCGCGAGCTGGACTCGCCGGGCCTGCTGATGTCGGGCAACCGCGAGGAGGGTTCGTTGTTCGGCAACCTGCGCCCCAGCCCGCAGCCACCCGGCCGCGGTACCCTGATCCGCCGGCAGGACGGCGTGCAGCTCATCCAGACGGCGTGGAGCGAGCCGTGAGGTGTGCGCGACGCGTGAGCCGCGCGATAGCGGGCTGCGCAAGCTTGCCGTTATCGGCTACCGTGCATGTGTAGGTCTATCTGGGGAAACGGGGAGGGGTGAAGCATGACCGGCCAATTCGAGGTTGAGCACGCGACGCTACATACCGCTGCCAGCGACGTGCGCTCGACGCGCAGCGAGGTCGACGGCGAGCTGAAGAAGCTGTGGGGCGTGGTCGACGATCTTGCCATCGCATGGAAAGGATCGGCCTCCGCCGGGTTCCAGAACCTGATGTCGCGCTGGAACGAAGACGTCCAGAAGCTGCTTCAGGCGATGGACAACATCGCCGACCTGCTCGACAAGACCGGGACCGCACACCAGGTCACCGACGAGGAACAGCAGCAGATGCTGGACAAGTTCCACTCGGCACTCAACCCCTGACCGGACGACCGAGAGCACGGAGAAGCGCGATGACGATCAAGGTTGACTACGCCGCTCTGGAGAACGCGAACACCCAGATGCGAGCGATCGCCCGGACCCTCGACGAGAAGCTCGACACGCTCAAGGCCGGCCTGCAGAAGATGCACTGGGAAGGTTCCGACCAGGCGGCCTACCACGGATACCAGGCGCAGTGGGACGCCGCGGTTCGAGACATCAACCAGATTCTCAACGAGATCGGCAACGCGGTCGGTATCGCCCGCGAAAACTACGTGAGCACCGAGACCAGCAACGCAAAGCTCTGGGGCTGACGACTGCTACCTCACTGTCCCGGCCGCCCCGCGCGGCCGGGACAGTACTGCCTGCGGTATAGAGGTTGGGGGTGCGCGATGCCGCCTGGGTTTACCGCGGATCCCGCGGCTATGCGGGCGGCGGCCGCGTCGATGGACGCAGGCGCGAGCCGGCTGGCGGCCGGCGCGGCGCAGACGAGCGCGGCCGGCACCGGAGCCACATCCAACCCGGGCTTCGCGACGAGCACGGTCCTTGAGCGGCTCGTGAGCCAGCTCGGCACCGTCGTGCAGCGGATCGCCGACGGCCAGCGCAGATGCGCTTCGAGCCTGACCGGCACCGCCGACCGGTACGAACAGGACGACACCGGCCTGGAGGCCGAGTTCCGCCGCATGTGGCCGGGGACCTGAGGCATGCCGACATACGACCAGCTGCTGATGTGCAACCCGTCCGGGTACGAGCAGTCCGCCACGGCGCTCGGCCGAGTGGCGAGCGAGGTCGAGCAGTCCACGAACGGCTACCAGCAAGCGTTCGCCCGTGGAGCGTCCCCTCCGGCTTGGAGCGGCACCGCACAACAGGCCGCGGACGGCTATGTCCAACGCAGCGTCGAGTACGCGCAGCGAATGGCGCGAGCGACCGTGGATGCCGGTACGACGCTGCAGGGCTTCGCCGCGGAGCTCGCCGCTATCGTCGCGCAGCTTCGCGCGGTCAGCACGGCAGCCACGGCGCAGGGCTTCCTCATCAACGAAGGCGTGGTCGTCATCGGGCCCGCCCAATGGGCTGAGATATCCGCGGCGACGGTCGCCGCCGAGGCCGTCTACGCGGCGTACCAGGCGGAGGCGGCCGCGCTGACCAGCGAGATTTTCGCGGCCGTCGGCGAGGCGAACGCGGCCGACCTGGCGGCGGCGCAGCGGCTGGCGCAGGCCGCGTTGCAGCTCGGCGCCGAGCTCACCGACCTGCCGTACGGCCCGGTCGGACCGCTCGACCCGGCGACCCGCAGCACGTTGCAAGCGATGGTGCGCGACATCCGCGACCGGTTCACCCAGATGGGGCGCACCATCCAGCAGCGGCGTGTGGTGGGTGCCGCGCAGTACGACATCAACGGCCAGCGCGGCTCGCTCGAGGCGATCAGCGGCCGGCAGACCATCGATGGCCAGAACGCCTACCCGGGCACGTTGGACGAGATCCCGGCCGGGCAGCGGCGGTACAACCCGTCCGTACCGCCGGACGTCGGGCGGGGCGCCGACGCCGAGAACAAGATCTTCGAGACGCTCAACCAGCGGTTTCCGCCCAACGCCACCGGTAGCATCTACCTGTACAGCGAGAAGGAGCCGTGCCCGGCTTGCCGGCAGGTGATCGCGCAGTTCCAGGCGGAGCACCCAAGTATCAAGATCTTCTACGGGTGGGGGTAGGCCGTGCCGAGCTACGTCGAGGAGTACGCCGCGCGGCTGGAGTCAGCCGGCCTGCTGGCGGCCGGCCGGCGGGCGGGGTGCATGCCAGAAGAGATCGAGGAGATCCGCCGCGCTCAGGCCGTACCGAGGCTTCCAGAGCGATACCGCGACTTCCTCGCGGTGCTCGGCCGCGAGCCGCGCCTGATGCCCGGTTCCGACTGGACCTACCAGGACCTGTTGACGCTCAAGGGCGACGCCGAGGAGCTCGTCACTGGCGACGGGGTGGATACCGGCTTCCTCAAAGGGGCCGTCGTGCTGCAAATGCACCAGGGGTACCAGTTCTTTTTCATCCCCGCCGACAATCTCGAAGAGGACGACCCTCCAGTGTGGACATACAGCGAGGGCGAAGGCGGGCCCCGCCCGGCATTCCGGTCGTTCTCCGCGCTGCTCGACTACGCCGCACGCGAGCTGTCCATGGTGCGCGATGTCAACGAGGAGCTGCGCGCCAACCCGAACGTGTCGCTGGAGTCCTACGAGTAGCGCTGCTGGCATGCCGCCTGCGGCGGCGGACCTCGGACTGGAGGGCGCGGCGGTCAGGCGGGCCTAGCCGGTACGCCGTCGATCTCCCGGCCGATGTCGGTTTCAGGGTGCGTGACGGTGCCGATCCGGCGCTGCCAACTCCGGGAACGGTTAGTCCCAAGTTTCGTGATCTTTGATGGGTGAACCCCCTGCTGGGCAGGGGGTTCGCTGTTTCGTGGTGGCTGGTTTCTGGCTACGTGAGGGTGTGTGGGATGGGTTGGTTGAGCAGTTCGAAGGCGCGGCGTTGGGTGGGTGTGGTGGTGGCGAGGATGTCGGTGGTGGTGTCGGCGGGCAGGTTGATGGTGTTGCGGGTGAGGGTGGCGAGGTGGTCGAGCAGGTCGTGGAAGGTCAGGGTGGTGAGCCCGTCGGTGGTGCGGCCGGTGTTGGCTTTGTGGGTGGCTTGGGGTGATCGGGTGGCTTTGGTGACGGGGTTGTCGCGCTGCGGTGGGTGTTCGTCGGTGTGGGTCAGGGGTGCCCAGGCGCGGCGCAGGTGCCAGACGAGGTAGCCGGCCAGCATGCAGAGCAGGACGTGGGCGCGGACCCGTGCTTCGGTGTAGTGGCGGATGGGCCGCAGGTCCAGGTCGACGGTCTTCAGTGACCGGAAGTCGCGTTCCACGTTGGACAGTGCCTTGTAGGCGGTGACCGCGTCGGTGGTGGGCAGGGTGTCGGCGGGCACGCTGGTGCGGATGACGTAGATGCCGTCCAGGGCGGCTTCGGCGTGGATGGCGGCCTGGTTACGGGCGTAGGCGAAGTGGCCCGCGGCGATGTCGAGGATGAAGTGTTTACCGACCTTGTACTTGCCGATGACCCGCCCGACCCGCAGGCCGATCGCGGCTGGGTCGACCAGTTTCCCGGCCGCGACGGCGGTGGCGGTCGCGGCGAGGTGGACTTCGGTGGCCTCGAGCAGGGCGTTGCGTTTGCGGGCGCGTTCCTCGGCCAGCGCCGGGTTGCGGCAGGCGATGAGCCGTTCGCCGGGGTAGTCGGGGTGGGTGAACTCGGCCAGGTCGTGGGTGTCGAACAGCGACATCTGCAGTGGGCCGTCATCGGCGGCGAGGTGGGCGATGTCGGGCGCGCGCAGGCAGGTCAGCCAGCCCAGGTTGGTGTGCGCGCGCAGCGCGTCGATCCGCGCGGATGTGATCATGCCGCGGTCGCCGACCAGGGTCAGGCGGTGCAGCCCGAACGTCTCGGTGACCACGCTGACGGCTTCGACGAAGGCGGTGGGGTCGGCGGTGTTGCCGGCGAAGACCCGGATCGCGACCGGCCGGCCGGACCGGTCGGTGAGCAGCCCGTACTCGATCTGCGGCAGGCCGCGTTTGCCGTCGCGGGAGTAGCCCCGCGCGGCCAGCGGGCAGCAGCTGCCGGTCATCCAGGAGGAGGACAGGTCGAAGTAGGCCAGCCCGGCATCGCTCAGATGTCGGGCGGCCAGCCGCGCCTCGATGTGCTGTTGCTGGCCGGCCAGCCAGTCCAACGCGGCGTAGACCTCGTCACGCGACGCGTCCGCGACGCCCAGATCGGCGGCCAGGGTGGTGTCGGTCCACCAGCGGCGGGTGGCCACCTTCGACGCCGGACGCACCACCCGGGCCACCAACAGCGCCAGCGTGATGTCCCGCATCCGCCCGGCCGGGCCGAGCAACTCGGGCAGGCCCAACGCGTGGGCCTGTGCCCAGACCGCGGCGACGTGCCCGTGCGGCAACGACCGGGCCACTTCGACACCCGTCGCGGGCACGAACGCCGCACCGTCGAGGGAGGCCCGCACCAGTTCGATCGTCGCCGCGGGCAGATGCGACAGGTTCGCCAGGGTCTCGTTCTTGGCCTTGCCGTCTTCCCGGTAGGAGCGGCGCAGCAGGTGTGTCTCGTAGACCCGTTCCTGTCCGTCCTTGCTGATGTAGTGTCGACGGGTCGTTGCCACATGCATCGCTCCACCACGCCTAGGCACAGACGAACGCTACACCGACGCCATCAAGCCTGCCATATTTAGTGTCGACAATTCAGATACTGACAAACCCCATCACCGCTGGTCACGCCAGGTACCGACCCTCAAAGATCACGAAACTTGGGGTTAGTCGAAGTCGAACTTCTCATCGGTCCGTGAGTCGCGGTATTGCCATTTCGATGGAACGTCTGCTCCGCCGTCGATCCCCTGGTGTAGCCACGTACCTGCCGGTAGGAGACCGCCACCCCGCCGAAGTTCGGCCCGAACCAGAGTTCGACCCGCTGGCGACCGGAACCCTCGGCCCGCTGGCTGATGTCCTGAAACACCAGGCCACCGGAACCCTCGGCCTGAAAGCTATCGCCGTACGCCTGGTAGGGCTCCAAGTCGCCGGGCAGCCGCTCGAAATCCGCGTCCTCGAACACGAAGGCGGCAACTCCCTGATGCTTCCGGACGACTTGAAGGGGTAACCGCTGATCAGAAGGAAGGTACGGGACCTCGCATCGTAGCGATAAGTGAACAGAAGCATCTCCATGAGGTTGGCGAGCGCTTCCTCCGCGTGTCGTATGGGCTGCATAGGCACCTCCTCCATGCTCCTTCGTACATGATGTGGGCCAGCTCGTCGAACATGGGTTAGTCATTCATGAGCTGGTCATCCCTGAAGGAGCGGGGCCGGTCAACCCCTCTTGGCCAGGGAGTTTGTGACTGGTCTGTCCTGGTTCCCGGCTCGGTGCAGACAAACGCCAGCGAGGGGTCGGGGTCCAGGCTCGACCGGAAGGTCGACCCGCGTAGCGGGCTTGGCCATGACGCCGGCTCCGAGTGGCGCATGATGTGCACGCCGGGAAGCGTGTTGGTGGGTGGCCGTGTTCTCCAACGTCCGATGTGGACGGTGTGGCGGAACCGGGGAACCCGGTTGCCGGTCATCCCTTCGCCACCGGCAGGGGGTGGCATGGAGTGGTACGGCCGCAGTCAGGCGGGGTCAATCAGAGTCTGTCGACCACGCCACCGTGGTGGGGGTCAGACCAGCAGCGACCTCGCGTCCTGGCTGCGCCGGGCTGTGGTTCACGCCGGTCGGGCCAGGCAACGGATGTGCCCGTCGCGGAGCCCCCAGTAGACCAGCGTGAGCAGCTTGCGGGCGGCGGCGACCTTGGCGATGTTCGCCCCGCGCCGTTCGGCCACCCGGGCCCGGGTGTATCCCAGCGGTCCGCCGTGCAGTCGCTGCACCGCCTCGACCGCGGCCCACCGGACCAGGTGGTTGCCCTGTTTCGTGATCCGCCCGCGGTGCACCTTCGTGTCCGACTCCCGGTGGCGTGGGGTCATCCCGGCCCAGGAACACAACTGCTGCGGCCGGCTGAACCGGTGCACGTCGCCGATCTCCGCGACGAACACCGCCGCCAGTACCGGGCCGACCCCGTCGATGGCCTGGATCGCCCGCCAACCGGCGTGCCCACGCAGGTCCGCCGCGGTCCGCCGGCCCAGCACGTCGATCTCGAAGGTGAACGCGTCGATCAGCCGCCGCAGCGAGGCCACCCGGGCCGCGTACGGCGCGTCCAGGTCCAGCTGGTCGAGCAGTTGCTGCCCGCCGACGCCGAACAGGTCTGAGACCGGCACGCGTACCCCCTGCTTGGCTAACACCGAGTGGACCTGGGCCTTGAGCCCCGAGCGGATCGCGACCAGCTTGCAGCGGTGCCGCACCGCCTCCCGCAGCCCTCGCACCGCCGGCGGCGCGATCCACGCCTGCGGCAGCCGGCCCATCCGTAGCAGGTCGGCCAGGTCCGCCGCGTCGCGTTCGTCGTTCTTCACGCGCCGGTACGCGAAACCCTTGACTCCCAACGGGTGTGCCAAGTGCACCACCGCACCCGCCTCGGCCAACACGTCTGCGGCCCAGTACCAGCCATACGTCGCTTCCAGCACGACCTCGGGGTTCTCACCCCAGGAGGCGACCTGCTCCGCCAGCGTGAACGGGTCGTTGTCGATGCGTACCGCCGGTCCCAGCCGGTCGCCCTCCGGTGTCATCCGCACGATCACGCTGCGTCGCCGGTGCAGGTCTACACCCACGTACTGCCGGCCGTCATACTCGTCCACAAGGGGCCTCCTTCGTCGTGTGGATCGTGACAATCCACAGGAAACCCCAGCTCAGGGGTGACTGTCACGAGGAGCGAGGCCCCGCTCCTTCATGACATCAGTGTCGGGTGCGGGCTAGGAGCGGCCAGCTCATTTCACCGAGTAGGTCCACAGGTCATAGTCGAGATCCAGATCGAGTGGAATGCCGAGGATCTCGCTCGCCCGCGCGCGCCGGGATTGGTCGACCTTGTACACGTCGTAGAAGTTCGGGTCGTCGGGCTTCGGACTGAACAACGCCCGCAGCGCGGGAACCTTGTCGTCAGGAATGTCGTGGCTGGCAACCGTACCGCCGTCGGTGCGGTCGATGGCGGTCAACACGTGGCGGACCGGTTTGCCCTCGACCAGCCACCAGAACCGGTCGGACGGGTCGGGCAGCAGCGGGGAGACATCCTCATCGACGAACGGGCCGATCCGTTCCGCCTCGGTGATGGCATTGACACACGGCACGTGGCTACCGATCCAGTAACTGGTCAGGTGCTGGTGATCCGTTGACATGATCAGGTGGTGGCGGGCATCCAGGGTTGGCCGTTGGTGAGCGCGACGAGGGCTTCGAAGAACTGCATGCCGTGTTTCGCCGCGGTCGACAGATAGCTGCGGATCGCACAGAACTGTTTGGCTCCGGTGAGAGTGCGTTGGCAGCCGGACACCTTCTGCCGTAGTTTGATCATGCGGATGTCGCGTTCTGATCCGTTGTTGTCCGGCGGAATCCGCCAGTCGTGGGTGAAGCGTAGGTAGTCGTCCTGCCGGTCGAGGAGTCGATGGGCCAGGGCGTTGTGCTTTTTCATGAGCTTGCCGGTGCGGGCCGCGGTGCCGTGGATCCCGATCCCGGCGGCGGACCGGTAGCGGCGGACCTGTTCGGCCAGAGCGGGTTCCTCGACGCTGTCGCGGCCGCCAGCGGCTGCCTCGTTGACCAGGATCTGCATGGCCACCATGGCGTCGGCTGCTTGGGTTGCCCAGCACCATTCGCCGGTGGGGGCGGTCTCGGCGACGGCCTGCAACTCACGCAACGCGTGCGCACAACACAGTTGATGTTGCGGGTCGAGGTAGGTGTCGTATGGCGCCCATGCGTCGTGGATGGCAACGCCGCGAAAGCGGGGCAGGACGCGGAGGTCGTCGATGCCGCGAGTGCCGCGCTTGGGGTGGCAAGTGAGCAGGGTGTACTTGTCGGTGCGTGCGCAATGCACCCAGTGCAGCTTGCCGGCCACCCGCAGCCCGGTCTCATCGAAACCGACCACCCCGCAGTGGATGAGCTGCTCGCGCACGTGGGCCAGGAACCCGTTCAGGCGCCCGGCGGCCCGCTTGGTCAGCGCCGCGACGCTACCGCCCGACAGCGGGATGCCGAATAGTTCAGCAAGAGCCTGGGCGGTGCGTTTCTTGGATAGGAACTGCCCGATATACAGGTACACGACGATCGCGGCGATGCGCGGGCCGTACTGCACCGGGGCGTCCACCCCAGGCGGTGCCTCACCCCGGGTGCGTTGGCCGCACACGCATTCGCGTTCCACGAGCTGATGCTCGGTCACCTCGACGCAAATCGGCGGCAAGTCGAACTGCTGGCGCCGCTCGACGGCGGTGATCGGCCGGCCGGAAAGCGAACACCCACAACCGGTACACGGCCCGGGCTCGTGTACCACCTCATGTCTTGGTTTGGCCACCTGCCGCAGGGTGGTCCCGTCATGGCCCAATGCCACTTAGCCTAAGTTGATCATCTCTGGGGTTTGATGTGTGCGAGGTTGGCGAGTTGGGCGGTGGGTGGTCCACTGTGGCGGGTTCCGGTGTCGCCGGGTCTCTTGACGCGGTAGGAGTTGTGGCGGCCACGTTTGACGACTCGGGGAAAGGTGCGGTCGGGGCGGTGCGGGTTGAGGTTGGGGAGCCCCGGATTTTCCGGACAGCTGACTATTGACCTGACTTAGGCGGCGAGCTGTCGGTTTAGGTACTCGTTGTGGACCTCGTGTGGGGTCTTGTACCCGAGTGCCGAATGGAGACGTTTGGAATTGTATCGGA
>WNGB01003242.1_pt1 | contig 38779 bp, 37 predicted proteins | sample 5400681 | NCBI WGS metagenome assembly WNGB01 (sample SAMN13153367, study PRJNA577476) | soil metagenome | isolation source: 115 cm soil or saprolite under grassland replicate 2 | place: USA:California | collected 2016-06-15 | reverse complement strand
CAAGACGGTGACCAACATGCAGGAGGTCGCCTCGCGGGGCGCGGCGGTGATCTGCATCGCCGAGGACGGCGACGCCGACGTGACCGTCCACGCGCAGGAGGTGCTGCGCGTGCCGGCCACCGCCAGCCTGCTCTCGCCGCTGGTCACCCTGGTGCCGCTGCAGCTGCTCAGCTACTACGTGGCCGAGATCCGCGGCTGCCCCATCGACAAGCCGCGGAACCTGGCGAAAAGCGTCACCGTCGAGTAGCCCCGCAGCAGCGCCGACCAGCGCGTCTCGGTAGAACGCTGTATTGCCGGCCGATACATGCCTCCGCATGCTGAACCTGGTCATCGCCTGGCGGGGGGGCGGTTAGGTGCATCGCGGACGCTGGCTTGCTGGGCTCACATTCATCGCTGCCTGTGCGTTGCTGCTTGGGGCGACGCCGCTGGCGCCGGTCACGGCGGCCCGGGCGGCGACCCTGCCGACGGGGTTCCAGGAGACGATCGTCTTCACCGGGCTCACCGAGCCGACGGTGCTGCAGTTCGCCGGCGACGGCCGCGTCTTCGTGGGGGAGAAGAGCGGCCTGGTCAAGGTGTTCGACAACCTCAGCGACACCACCCCGACGGTCTTCGCCGACCTGCGCACGAAGGTCCACAACTTCTGGGACCGCGGGCTGCTCGGCATGGCCCTCGACCCGAGCTTCCCGAGCAACCCGTACGTCTACGTCCTGTACGCCCACGACGCCGACATCGGCGGCACCGCGCCGAAGTGGGGCACGGTCGGCGGCACCTCCGACGGCTGCCCGACCCCGCCGGGGGCGACCGCCGACGGCTGCGTGATCAGTGGGCGGGTCTCGCGCCTGCAGGCCAGCGGCAACGTCATGACCGGGCCGGAGCAGGTGCTGGTCGAGGACTGGTGCCAGCAGTACCCGAGCCACTCGATCGGCTCCCTGGCCTTCGGCGCCGACGGCAAGCTGTACGTCAGCGGCGGCGACGGCGCCAGCTTCAACTTCACCGACTGGGGCCAGGACGGCAGCCCGCTCAACCCGTGCGGCGACCCGCCCGGCGGCGTCGGCGCCGCCCTCACCCCGCCGACCGCCGAGGGCGGCGCCCTGCGCAGCCAGGACCTGCGCAGCTCCGGCGACCCGACCGGGCTGTCCGGCACGGTCCTGCGGATCGACCCGGCCACCGGGGCGCCGTTGCCCGACAACCCGATCACCGGTCCGGACACCAACGCCCGCCGCATCGTCGCCTCCGGGCTGCGCAACCCGTTCCGCTTCACCGTCAGGCCCGGCACCAGCGAGGTCTGGCTCGGCGACGTCGGCTGGAACACCTGGGAGGAGATCGACCGGGTCGCCAACCCGACCGGCGGGGCGGTCAACTTCGGCTGGCCCTGCTACGAGGGCGCCGGGCGCCAGGGCGGCTACGACGGCGCCAACCTCAACCTCTGCGAGAACCTCTACGCCCAGGCGGGCGCCGTCACCGCCCCGTACTACGCCTACGACCACGGCGCCAAGGTCGTGCCCGGCGAGTCCTGCCCGACCGGCAGCTCCTCGATCTCCGGCATGGCCTTCGCCGGCAGCGGCGGGAACTACCCGGCCACCTACGACGGCGCGCTGTTCTTCGCCGACTACTCGCGCGACTGCATCTGGGTGATGCGCAAGGGCACCGACGGCCTGCCCGACCCCGCCGTGCGGGAGACGTTCGCGGCCGCGGCGGCCAACCCGGTCGACCTGAAGACCGGGCCCGGCGGCGACCTCTTCTACGTCGACCTCACCGGCGGGACCATCCGGCGCATCAGCTACCAGGGCGCCAACACCCCGCCGACCGCCGTGATCCAGGCGACCCCGACCAGCGGCGCGGCGCCGCTCACAGTCAGCTTCGACGGCCGCGCCTCCAGCGACCCGGACCCCGGCGACGCCATCACCGCCTGGTCGTGGGACCTCAACGGCGACGGCGCCTACGGCGACGCCAGCGGCTCCACCGCGAACTACACCTACACCGAGCCGGGCAGCTACACCGCCAGGCTGGTGGTGACCGACCGCAACGGGGCCACCAGCGCGCCGGCGTCGGTGACCATCACCGCCAACAACACCCCGCCGGTCCCGGTGATCGCCACCCCGACGGCCGGCACGACCTGGAAGGTCGACGACCTGATCAGCTTCTCCGGCTCGGCCTCCGACGCCCAGGACGGCGCCCTGCCCGCCTCCGCGCTGACCTGGACCCTGACGCAAGAGCACTGCCCGTCCAACTGCCACAGCCACACGATCCAGATGTTCGATGGCGTGGCCAGCGGCTCGTTCAACGCGCCCGACCACGAGTACCCGTCCTACCTGCTGCTCCGGCTGACTGCGACCGACTCGGGCGACCTGACCGGCTCCACCACGGTCCGTCTCGACCCGAGAACGGTGACGCTGACCTTCACCTCCGACCCGAGCAAGGCGCAGCTGACGTTCAACGGCAACAGCGTGACGACCACGTTCACCAGGACCGTGATCGTGGGGTCGCAGAACACCGTCAGCGCGCCGTCGGGGCAGCGGGTCAGGGGCAAGTTCTGGGACTTCGACCACTGGTCGGACGGTGGCGCCCAGTCCCATCCCATCGTCGCGCCGTCCAGCCCGGCGACCTACCAAGCCTTCTTCCACCGGGCCCCGTAGGCGGGTGCGGGGCTGAAGGTTGCCGGCTGGTGCTCTACGATTGCGCTGCCATGGCCTCCTTCGAGATCGATCCCGAGCAGTCGGTCAGCATCGTCGCCATCCTGCTGTTCTTCGACGCCGCCTTCGTCGGCTTCCCGCTGCTGCAGAGCCTGGTGCTCGGCTCCGGCAGCACCACCGGCCTGGGCCTGTTCCTGTTCTTGCTGGTCGCCGCGCTGGTCGCCGGCGGCGTCGGCCTGCTCAAGGGCGAGCGCTGGGGCTGGTACGCGGCCATCGGCGGGACGGGGCTGCTGACCCTCATCCACCTGTCCGCCTTCAGCCTGCTGGCGCTGCTGTTCGACGCGCTGATCCTCTTCCTGCTCACCCGGCCCGAGGTCAGGGGTCGGTTCGGCGTTCGATGATCGTCGGCATCGGGGTCGACGCCGTCGAGGTCGCCCGCATCGCCCGCGCGCTGGAACGGCACCCCCGCTTCGCCGAGCGCGTCTTCACCCCGGCCGAGCGGGCCGCCTCGGCGCGCCGGGGCGTCGGCGCCGCCGCCTACCTGGCCAAGCGCTGGGCGGCCAAGGAGGCCGTCTCCAAGGCGCTCGGGGTGGGCTTCTCGGGCTTCCGCTACACCGACCTTGAGGTGGTCAACCACCCGTCGGGCGCGCCGTCGATCGCGCTCACCGGCGAGCTGGCCGAGTGGGCCAGTGAGCTGGGAGTGAGGCAGTGGCACCTGTCGCTCTCCGACACCAGGGACACCGCCGTCGCGGCGGTGGTGGCCGAGGGCGAGCCGCGCCGCCCCTCCGGCCCGCCCCCCTGGGTGCGCCGCCGCCGCGAGCGGGGGGGTCCGGGGGGCTCTGGTAGCGGAACGGTAGCCCCCCGGTCTCGGGAGCAGTTGGGGGGTCCGGGGGGCTCAAGTAGCGAAGCGGTAGCCCCCCGGTCAACAAAGGATCGGCCGTGAAGCCGGTCGCGGAGGTGGCGGTGGTCCAGGCGGCCGACCGGGCGGCGGCGCAGGCCGGCATCCCGGTGGCCGCGCTGATGGCGCGGGCGGGGGCGGCGGTGGCCGCCGCCGGGCGGGAGCTGGCCGGCGGTGCGGCCGGGCGGCGGGTGGTCGCGCTGGCCGGCAAGGGGCACAACGGCGGCGACGCGCTCGAGGCCCTCGCCCGCCTCGCCCGCCGCGGCGCCGGTGCCGAGGCGCTGACCACCCATGCCCCCGAGGAGCTGGGGGAGGAGGAGCGCCGCTGCGTCGCCCTGGTCCAGGCGGCGGGCGGGAGGGTGCGCCTGTTCAGCCCCGAGCTCGCCGGGCGCCTGCTCGCCGGGGCCGACCTCGCCATCGACGGGTTGCTCGGCACCGGCGCGTCCGGTGCGCCGCGCGGCGCCGCGGCAGCGGCGATCGCCGCCGTCGGCGCCGCCAGGGCGCCGGTGGTCGCGGTCGACATCCCGTCGGGAGTCGACGGCGCCAGCGGCGCTGTGGCGGGTGAGGCGGTCACGGCCGACGTCACCGTGACCTTCCAGGCCGCCAAGCCCGGGCACCTGACGCCGCCGGGCAGCGAGCGGGTCGGCCGCCTGGTGGTGGCCGACATCGGCCTGCCACTGGCGGCCGGCCGCTGGGGCGTGAGCGAGGCCGCCGACCTGGCCGGGCTGGTGCCCGTGCCCCTCGGCGAGCTGCACAAGCGCTCCCGCGGCGTGCTGCTCGCGGTCGGCGGCTCCAGCGGCATGGCCGGCGCGCCGACCCTGATGGGCCTGGCCGCCCGCCGCGCCGGCGTGGGGCTCCTGGTGCTGGCCGTGCCGGCCTCGGTGGCCGCGCGGGTGGGCGCGGCGGTCCCGGAGGCCCTCACCGTCGCCCTGCCCGAGGCGGACGGCGGCATCACCCCGGACGCGGTCGGCGCCTGCGCGCGCTGGCTGGACGAGGCCGCCGCCCTGGCGCTCGGGCCCGGCCTGGGCCGGTCGATGGCCACCGGCGAAGCGGTGCGCGCGCTGCTCGCCGCCTACCGGGGGCCGGCGGTGGTCGACGCTGACGGCCTGTTCGCCCTCGGCACCGGGAGGCTCGAGGAGCGGAGCGGTAGCCCCCCGGTCGACAGGGGGTCCGGGGGGCTCGAGGAGCGGAGCGGTAGCCCCCCGGTCAACAGAGGGCCGCTGGCCGGCCGGGAGGGCGCCACCCTGCTCACCCCGCACGAGGGCGAGTTCGCCCGGCTGGCCCCGGGCGCCGAGGGCACCCGCCTGCACCGTGCCGCCGAGCGCGCCGCCGCCTGGGGCGCGACCGTGCTGCTCAAGGGCAACCACACCGTGGTCGCCGAGCCGGACGGCCGCCTGGTGGTCAACCCGACCGGCGTGCCGGCGCTCGCCTCGGGCGGCACCGGCGACGTGCTCACCGGCCTGACCGGCGCGCTGCTCGCCCAGGGACGTTCCACCTTCGACGCCGCCCGCCTCGGCGCCTGGGTCCACGGGCGGGCCGGCGCCCTGGCGACCCGCGACCTCGGTCCGGTCTCGGTGGCCGCCGGCGACGTGGCCGCGCACCTTCCCGCCGCCTTCAGCGAGCTGCTCTCCGGCGCGGGGGAAGGATGGTGACCCGGACCCCCTGGCCGGGGCTGCGGCCCGCCTGGGTCGAGGTCGACCACGGCGCCGTCGCCCACAACGTCCGCACGCTGCTCGCCGAGGTCGCCCCGGCGCGGATGCTCGCGGTCGTCAAGGCGGACGCCTACGGGCACGGCGCCGTGCCGGTGGCACGCACCGTCCTGCGCGCCGGCGCCTCCTGGCTCGGCGTCGCCCTGGTCGAGGAGGCGCTGGAGCTGCGCGCCGCCGGCATCTCCGCGCCGGTGCTGGTCCTGTCCGAGCCGCACCCCGCCGCCGCCGACGCCTGCGCCGAGCAGAGCATCGCCGTGACCGTCTGCACGCCGACCGGGGTGCAGGCGTTCGGCGCGGCGGGCAGGCGGGCCGGCGCCAAGGTCGCCGCCCACCTCAAGGTCGACACCGGCATGCACCGCCAGGGCTGCGCGCCCGCCGAGCTGGCGGGGCTGGTGCAGGCCGCCCTGGCCGAGCCGGGCCTGGAGGTGGACGGGCTGTGGAGCCACTTCGCCGTGGCCGACGAGGCGTCCAAGAAGGCGACCACCGACGCCCAGCTGGCGCGGTACCGGGAGGCGCTGGCGACCGCGGCGGCCGCCGGGCTCGCGCCCCGCTGGCGCCACCTGGCCAACAGCGCCGGCGCCACCCTGCGCGACGACGCGCGCTTCGACCTCGTCCGGGCCGGCATCGAGCTGTACGGCCTGGCGCCGAGCCCGGAGCTGGCGGCCGCGGTCGCCAGCCGCCTGCGGCCCGCGCTCGCCCTGCGCGCCGCCGTCTCGGCGCTGCGCACCGTCGAGGCCGGCGAGCGCGTCTCCTACGGCCACCGCTGGGCCGCGCCCGCTCGCACGCGTGTGGCCACCCTGCCGGTCGGGTACGCCGACGGCGTGCGCCGTGCCCTCTCCGGCCGCATCCGGGTGATCCTCGCCGGCCGGGACGTCCCCCAGGTCGGCACGGTCACCATGGACCAGGTCATGGTCGACGTCGGCGAGGCGGACGTGTGGGTGGGCGAGGTGGCCACCCTGCTGGGCGACCCGGCCCGGGGGGAGCCGGGCGTGGGCGAGTGGAGCGCCACCCTCGGTACGATCGACTACGAGGTGACCTGCGGGCTGTCCGCCAGGTTGCCACGGGTCCACCTGCACCCGGACCGCGCCGCCACCCCGGCCGGCGCCGGGTCAGGGTGAACCGGCCCGACGACGGGGGAGAGGGAGACCTGGGACGATGGCGACCAGGAAGAGCCGCTCGGGGAGGCCGGCCCGCGAGACGCGCGCGGGGAGGCCCAAGGAGGCCGCCGCCGGCCGCAGGGGCCGCATCCCGGCGCCCTCGGCGCCGGCCGCCCTCGCCAAGCTCGCCGGCGAGGAGCCGAAGGCCGCGCCGCCGCTCACCGCCAAGGGCGTCGGGCTGCTCCTCGGCGGTCTCGGCCTGGTGGTCGGCGTCGGCGCCGGCATCGCGGCGGAGCGGGCCCTGGTCAGGCGCGACCGGCGCCGGCCCGACTCCGAGGCGGGCGAGCCCTTCGGCGCCCTGCGCGGCACGCCGGCGACGGTCACCAGCCACGACGGGGTGCAGCTGCACGTCGAGGAGCTCGGCTCGGGGCCCTGCCTGGTGTTCGCCCACGGCTTCTCGCTCACCCAGGACGCCTGGCATTACCAGCGCCGCGACCTGCCCGCCGAGTTCCGCTGCGTCTTCTTCGACCAGCGCGGCCACGGCCGCTCCGGCCGCCCGGACGACCACGACTACTCGCTCGACGCCCTCGCCGGCGACCTGGCCGCGGTGCTCGACTGGACCGGCGAGGAGCGGGTGGTGCTGGTCGCGCACTCGATGGGCGGCATGGCCGCCCTGAAGCTCGCCGAGCTCCAGCCCGAGCGCATGGGCGGCCAGGTCGCCGGGCTGGCGCTGGTCGACTCGACCTACGCCGACGCCCTCAAGGGGATGAGCGCGGCGGTCACCGCGCGCGGCGCGCTCACCGTGCAGCGCTCAGCGATCAAGTTCGCCTTCAAGTTCTTCGGCCAGGACCCGGTGCGCGCCGCGCAGCTGCGGCGGCGCGGCAGCGACCTCGGCTACCTCGGCACGCGCCTGTTCGGCTTCGGCTCCAACCCCTCGCCGGGGCAGGTCGCCTTCATCGACCGCATGCTGGCCAGCACCGACATCGAGGTCTGGGCCAAGGTATTCCCGAGCCTGATCGACTTCGACCTCTCCCACGTGCTGGAGCAGCTCGACCTGCCGACGCTGGTCGCGGTCGGCGACGCCGACCGCCTCACCCCTCCGGCCAGCGCGCGCCACATGGCCGAGAAGATCCCCGGTGCCCGCCTGCTCGTCCTGGAGGACGCCGGCCACCTTGCCTTCCTCGAGGAGCACGAGGTGCTCGACGCGGAGCTGACGGTGCTGGCCCGCGAGGCCCTCGCCCCGGCGCGGCGGCGGCGCGGCGGCGTCCGCCGGCTGCGCGGCCGCGGCGCCATCCGTGGCGTGCCGGGGCCCTCGGCGGACGCCGGGCGGTGAGCCTCGGCCTGGACGACCTGGCCGTCGGTCACTGGACCGACCCGGTCGGGCTGACCGGCTGCACCGTGGTGATCCCCCCGCCCGGCAACGTCGCCTCGGTCAGCGTACGCGGCGGCGGTCCGGGCACCAGGGAGACCGACCTGCTCCACCCCCAGGCCCACCTGCAGAGCGTCTCGGCCGTGCTGCTGACCGGCGGCAGCGCCTTCGGGCTGGCCGCCGCCCAGGGCGTGGTCGCCTGGTGCGAGGCCAACGGCATCGGCTACGACCGCTTCGGCAAGCCGATCCCGATCGTGCCCGCGGCGGTCCTGTTCGACCTGCCGGTGGGGAGCTGGGAGGCCCGCCCCGGCCCCGCCGAGGGCGAGGCCGCCTGCGAGGCCGCCTCGCCGGCCGAGGCGCGCATGGGCAACGTCGGCGCCGGCATGGGCGCCACCGTGGGCAAGACGGCCGGCCCGGAGTACATGATGAAGGGCGGTCTGGGCCACGCCGTCGTCGCCATGGGCGAGCTCACCGTCGGCGCGCTCGCCGTGGCCAACGCCGGCGGCGACGTGGTCGACGCGAGCGGCGAGGTGATCGCGGGCGTGCGCCTGCCGGGCGGGGTGGACGCCGCCCTGCGGGCCTGGGCGGAGCGCGAGGCGGCCGGCGTCGCCGCGCCGATCCCATCCGAGCCCGGCGGGCCGCCGCCCCCTGGCGGCAGCACCACCCTCGCCGTGGTGGCCACCAACGCCGTGCTCGACAAGGGCGAGGTGCACCGCGTCGCGGTGCAGGCCCACGACGGCATGGCCCGCGCCATCCGCCCGGTGCACACCAGCTACGACGGCGACACGGTCTTCGCGCTCGCCGTCCCCCGGGTCGAGGCGCTCCCCGACATGGTCGCCTACCTCGCCGAGGAGGCCCTGGCCCGCGCCGTCCGCGCCGGCGTCAGGGCGGCCGCCACCGTCGCCGGCATCCCCGCCGCCTCCGGCTGAGCCGGGGCGCGTCAGATCGTCCGCAGGCCGTACAGGACCCGTTCCAGCAGGGCGAGGTCCGGGCGCTCGCCGCTCTGGGCCGGGCGGTAGACGGCGATGAAGCCGTCGTCGGCCATGTCCCCGACGAGGATCCGGGTGACGCCGAGCGGCAGGTCCAGGCGGGCGGAGATCTCGGCGACCGAGAGGACGTCCCGGCAGAGGCCGACGATGGCGCGCTGCTCGACGGTGAGGTTGGGAGCCCGCTCGCCGTGCGAGGTGGTGGAGACCAGCGCCTCGATCTCGAGGTCGCTGCGGGTGGGCTGGGTGCGCCCACCCGTCATCGTGTACGGCCTGACCCTTCGGCGGCCGTGTACGGGCTGCTCGTCCGAGGTCACCATGCCGGTACTCAGCGTGCTGGGCGGGGTGGGCTCATGGCTGCAGGGCGGCCTGCAGCTCGGCGCGGAGGGTTGGGGTCAACAGGTTGCTGGCGCGGGCGACCAGGACGGCCATGGCGTAGGCGACGACGCTGACCTCACACGAGCTGGTGGCGAGCACGGCCAGGCAGGAGCCGTCGCCGATGCTCATGACGAACAGGAAGCCGCCCTCCATGTCGACCACGGTCTCCTTGGCCGACCCGCCGCCGAAGTGCCTGGCGGCGCCGGCGGCGAGGCTGGTGAGACCGGAGGCGATCACCGCGAGCTGGTCGGCGCGTTCCCGGTCGAGGCGCGCGGACGCGGCGATCAGCAGGCCGTCCGACGAGACCACCACCGCGTGCGCGACACCCGGCGTGCTCTTCGCGAAATTGCTCACGAACCAGTTCAGGTTCCGAGCTTCGGCGCTGAGCTGTGGCATGGTCGCTCCTCCCGATGCGGCCACGGCCCCGAAGGTCAGGGCGTCTCGTCAGGCTGGTCGCCGGGGTCGACGTCCCCGGCCGCCAGGCGACCCCGTTCCAGCCCGGTGCGGTAATTGGACAGGATGCTGCGGACCTCGTCAGGAGAACGGCCGCCCTTGGTGTCGGACGGCTCCGGCTGCGGGCCGGTGATCCCGGGAGCGAGGTTGGCCCGCGGGACGCGCCGGGGCAGCCCGGCTCCGGTGACGGGCACCGACTGGCTGCCCTGGACCTCGGGACGCGGCGCCGGTGCCGGCTCCGTGCTGCCTCGCAGTGGCAGGCCGGCGTCGGTCGTCGCGTACGACCGCTGCAGGCCTGGCGGGCGGAGCGGCGGCGCCAGCCCGTCGACCGCCGGGGTGGCGGCCGCCTGCTCGGGGTCGGTCGGGTCCGCCGGGCGCGGCTCCGGGACCGCGGTGGCCGGCCACGGCTCGGGGGCGGCCATGGAGGGCGGGAGCCGCTCGGGGACGGCCATGGAGGGCGGGAGCGGCAGGTCGGCCGGGCGCGGCGGATCGGCCGGCAGCTGCACGTCGGCCGGGCGCACGGGGTGTCGAGCCGGCCGCCCCCCTGGCTCCTCGGCCCAGCCGCCGTTGGCCTCCTCGATGAACCAGTCGGACCGGGCCGCCTCGAAGATCGGCAGATGGCCGACCGCCTCGACGGCCGGCTCCGGCAGGCGCTGCCGACCAGCCTGCCGCTCGGGCGGTGGCGGCAGCTCGGCCTGGGCGCTGGCCATCCGGTCGGGCATCGCGTGCAGCTCGTCGGGCCAGACGAGCACGGAGTGCGGTAGCAGGGTGAGCGCCGTCACCCCGCCGTACCACGAGTGGCGCAGCTGCACCCTGATGCCGTGCCGCTGCGCGAGCCGCCCGACCACGTAGAGGCCGAGGACGCGCGACAGCGCGAAGTCGATCTCCGGTGGGTTGGCCAGCCGCTCGTTGGCGATCAGCAGCTCCTCCTCGCTCATGCCGAGGCCCCGGTCCTCGATCTCGATGACGTAGCCGTGGGGCACCGCCTGGCCGGCGATCTGGACCTTGGTGGTGGGCGGCGAGAACACGGTGGCGTTCTCCACCAGCTCCGCCACCAGGTGGATGACGTCGATCGAGGCGCTGGCGGAGATCTCGACGTCGGCCAGCGGCAGCAGCTCCACGCGCTGGTACTCCTCGACCTCGGCGACGGCGGCCCGGACCACGTCGACCAGGGTCATCGACTGGGACCAGTGCCGGCTCGTCTCGGCGCCCGAGAGCACGATCAGGTCCTCGGCGTTGCGCCGCATGCGGGTGGCGAGGTGGTCCAGGCGGAAGAGCTGCTCGAGCAGCTCCGGGGACTCCTCGTTGCGCTCCAGGTCCTCGATCAGCTCCAGCTGGCGGTCGATCAGGGTCTGGGAGCGCAGCGCCAGGTTGGTGAACATGTCGCCGATCGACTGGCGCAGCGCGGCCTGCTCGGTGGCGAGCCGGACGGCGACCTCCTGGATGACGTCGACGGCCTGGGCGACCTGGCCGATCTCGTCCCGGGACTGGATGCCGATCGGCTCGACCCGGATGTCGAGGTCGCCGCGCTCCGAGGTGCTCAGGCGCTCCACCGCCTGGGGCAGGCGGTGGTCGGCGATGTCCAGCGCGCGCGAGCGCAGACGCTGCAGCGGCCTGGCCATCGATCGCGCGACCACCAGCAGGGCGAGCAGCGCGACGCCGAGGATCACGACGATGAGCACCAGGCTCCCGGTGGAGCGGCGCTGGGCCGCAGCGCTGAGGTCGCGGCTCTGCGTGATGACGTTGTCGAGCAGCTCCGACTCGACCGCGCGCATCAGCTCGATCTCGGTGGTGGTGGCCGCGAACCACTGGCCCGGGTCGATGCCGAGGCTGATGCTCGCCTGCCGGGCCTGCGCCGCCTCCTGGGTGCGGAACGCGGTGAGGACCGGCTGTCCCCTGACGAGGTTGGCGAACAGGGTGCGCTGCTGCTCGTTGGCGTCCCGCTGGAACTGGTCGAGCGCGGTCTGCTGCTGGGCGAGCAGGTCCGCGAACCGCTGGGACTCGCCGAAGGCGAAGCTGCCCCGGAAGGAGATGGCGTAGAGGGTGCCGCGGATCTGCGCGGTGATCTCCTTGGCCCGCGAGAGGTCGTTGAACGCCCGGACGCTCTGGCCCAGGTTCTCGTCACCACCGGGCTGGGCGATCTCGCCGTCCACGTCCAGGAGGGCGTCGACCGTCTGGGAGTACTCGTCGAACAGGGCCTGCCGGGTCAGCGACCCGGAGGAGATGGCCGCCCGGAGCCCGGGCAACTCGGTGACCTGCGCCCGCACGGTGTCGAACCTGCCGCGCAAGCGCGCTCCGAGCCGGTCATAGAGGTCGGCCTCAGCCGCCAGGTAGGCGGAGACGGCCTGGTCGACGGACTTCTGGTCGGCGGTGAGGTCGCTGCCGCCGACCCTGCGGCCGCTGTCGATGTAGCCGGCGGTGCGGTCGCGCTCCGACTGCAGCTCGTGGGCGAGCGCGGTGGCCTGGCGGCCGAGCTCGGCCAGGCGGCTGCCGCGGTCGAAGGCCTGGGCGTCGCGGATGGTCGCGCTGATTCCGAGGCCAGCCACCACCACGAAGGCGACCGCGGGGATCACCAGCACCGCGATCAGCTTCGAGCGGACCTTCCAGTTGCGCAGGCTGAGCACCCGCAAGGCCAGAGCCCATGGGCTCCGTCGCCGACCAACCAAGTCGAGTCCATCGGAGCCCGGCGGTTCGCCGCCGGCCGGCCGTGTCTGGACCACCTGCCACTCCTCAAGATGTCTCGGGCCTCACGGTCTCGGGCGTGCTGGCTCGGCACCGGCCCACGGAGCTGTGTTCGGCGGGCCGGGCGCCGCAATCACTACTGGGGGGTCCCCTGGTGGTGCGTCGCGCGTCGCTTCCACGGGGGTCACGACGTTGCCTCCAAACGCGGGGCGGAGGACGACCGCGAGCCTCGTGGACTTGGTCCGGGGAAGTTGACACCATCTCGCGCGTCAAAGCAATCTATCGCGTCGGGCAGATCGTGCTGCTTACGGGAGAGATGGCCGTTATGCGTTCTTGGATCCGCCCTCTGCTCGCCGGCACCGTCCTGGTGGCCGCTTCGTGCACGGCGTCGCAGCACGAGAGTCCTCCAAGCCTCGGCGAGATCAGGATCGGCCTGCTCGCGCCGCTCTCCGGAGAGGCAAAGGCCGCCGGCACCGACGCGGTGCACGGCGCGCAACTGGCCGCCGCGATGCTCAACGGCGAGGACGGCACCCAGCTCCGGGAGACCAGGATCGGCGTGCCGGGGCTGCAGGGCAGCGCTGTCAGGATCATCCCGGCGGACACCAGGAACAAGCCCGACCCAGCCGTCGTCGAGGCCGTGCACCTGGTGGACAAGGCGGACGTCGCCGGGCTGGTCGGCGCGTACGACCCCGACGTCACCGCGGCCGCCAGCCAGCGGACCGAGCGGCTCGGGATCCCGTTCGTGAACGGCGACGCCTCGGCCGGGTACCTGACGGAGCGAGGCCTCGACTGGTTCTTCCGCACGGGGCCGACCGACCGTGGGCTCGGCGAGGCCGTCTTCTCGACCCTCGGGCAGCGGGCGGCAGCGGGCGGCGCCACCAAGCGGATCGGCATCCTCTACGCCGACGACGCCCCTAGCAACGCGTTCGCCGCCGCGACCGCGGCGCTCGCGAGCGAGGGTGGCTACCAGGTGGTCCCGCAGGGTCCCGCCGGCTTCGCTTCGGGGCCGGGCAAGGACCCTGGCGCAGCCGTCCAGCAGGTCCGCGCCGCCCGGCCCGACGCGGTCGTCCTGGTCGCCAACGCGCCCGTCGACGCCCAGAAGATCGTGCGGGCGTTCGCCGCGCCCGGCTTCCTGCCCGCGGGGATCTTCACCCTCGGCGCCGGCTTCCGGCAGCCGCCGGCGCTGCAGGCGTTCGCCCAGAGCGGCGCCGGCCTGCTCGGCGGCACCTCGTGGTCGCGCGAGGCGGCCACCAGGGACCCCGCCGCGAAGGCGATCGTGAGCCTCTACGAGGAGCGCTACCACGCGCGCATGAGCGACGTCGCGGCCGGCTCGTTCACCGCGGTGCTCACCCTGGCCACCGCGATCGACCGCGCCCACTCGCTGGACGCCGAGCGGGTGCGCGCCGCCCTGCTCAGCCTGGACGTCCCTGGGCGCAGCACGATCATGCCCTGGAACGGCGTGCGGTTCGACGCGACCACGCACCAGAACTCGCGGGCGAACGGCGTGGTGGAGCAGTTCCTGCAGGGGTCGTTCCGGGTGGTCTTCCCGCGCGAGCTCGGCCAGGCCCCGGTCGTCTGGCCGATGGCCAACGCCCGCGCCTAGCCGGCGGCCAGGCGCGGGCGTCGCCGCCGCGCTACGAGCGGTCGCGCGCCTCCGCCTCGACCAGCGCCTCGTCCAGGTACGGCAGGGTCGCGCCGAAGCGCTCCTGCAGGTGGGCCAGTGAGGTGGTGGGCGCGTACCGCGGCTGCTCGCCGTCGGCCAGGCAGGTCTCGATCACCTCGACGGGCGCGTCGTGGTTGGGGTCGTAGAAGAACGGGATCGACTGCCTGTCCACCCCGGAGGTGTTGATCACCCGGTGCAGGGTCGGCGGGAACAGGTCGTTGGTCCACCGCGCGAGCATGTCGCCCACGTTCACCACGAAGGTCCCCGGGACCGGCTTGGCGTCGATCCAGCGGCCGGCGGCGTTGCGGACCTGCAGGCCGCCCTTGTCGTCCTGGGCGAGCAGCGCGAGGCAGCCGTAGTCGGAGTGCGCCCCCGCGCCGATGCGCGCCTCGCTGATCTCGCCGCCGTCCTGGACCTCCTGGGGCGGGTAGTGGAGCGGGCTCATGATCACCATCGGCGTGGTGAACCAGGCGTCGAAGTAGTCCTCCGGGAGCTCGAGCGCCATCGCGACCGCGTGGGTCACCTGCCCCGCCAGCTGGTGCACCGCCGCGAAGTACGCCTCCATCGTCTCCCGGAAGCCGGGCGGGCCGGTCGGCCACTGGTTGGGCCCGTGGAAGGGCAGCCGCCGCCGGACCAGCGGATGGTCCGGCGACAGGTCGTTGCCGATCCGGTACCCCTCCTTGAGGTCGCCCTCCTCCTGCTTGTCGGGGTCCAGGTTCTCCATGCCGTAGTCGAACCAGCCGCGGTCGCAGGGAGACTTCTCGACGGAGACCTCCGCCTTCTGCTCGTGCGGGAGCGCGAAGAACCTGGCGGCCTCGGCGAAGGTCCGGTCGATCAGCTCCTGGCCGACGCCGTGCCCGGCCAGGTACGCGAAGCCGACGTTGCGGAAGGCCCCGGCGAGCTCGAGCGCCACCCGCTTGCGCTCGTCCGGCCCGCCGCCGAGGAAGGCGCTGAAGTCGACGACCGGGACCTGCTCGACCGGGATGCGTTCGGCGCGCAGGGAGGCCGCGATCCTCGGCGGGCTCATCAGGAGACTCCGATGCTCATGTCGACGAACTCGTTGGTGGCGATGTCCGCCGGCTTGAGGCCCTTCTTGGGTGGCTTCTTCTGCGAGACGAAGATCGGCGTGACGATGTCGATCATGCGCTGCACCCGGCTCGTCTCGAAGTTGCCCAGCGTCTTGTCCGGGCCGTTGTTGACGAAGTCGGACTTCATCTTGGTGATGGCGTAGTCCGCCAGGCCCGGGGAGTACGTCCAGCCGGTCTTGTACTGCTTCACCAGGTCGACGATCAGCTTGTTGGTCTGCTGGGGGTTCTGCAGGTAGTCGATCTGGGCGCGCTGCACGATCGGCACCAGCTTCTTGAGGCAGGGCGCCAGCTTGTCCTTGTCACCGGCGCGGATCGACAGCGCCTGTGGGTACATGGGGTAGCCGGTGTCGTTGACCAGCGCGTACTTCACCGGCTTGTTCCACTGGGGAACCTCGTGCTCGTAGATGTACGGCTCGGAGGTGGCGAAGCCGGCCTGGGCGATCTTGCCCTGGGAGGCCACGAAGTTGCCGGGCTTGCCGTCGTAGCCGCCGTTGACCTGGGACTTGCGCAGGATGCCCGCGCCGAGCAGGTACTCCATGTAGGTGTCGGCCTGGAAGTAGAACACCTTGGTGTCGGTCTGGCCGATGTCGGCGATGATGTTGAAGTTCGGGTGGACCTTCGGGTCCCACATGATCATGAACGGGCCGATCTCCATGGGCGCCACGACGGCCAGGGTCGGCTGCTTGTCGGAGGTGCGGATCGCCTCGTCGGTGGAGATCTGGCCGAGCGTGATCTTCTGGTCCTGGTACATCTGCGAGGTCACCGGCTCGAAGCCGATCGACGGGCCGCCGGCGCGGATCTCGAGCTGGACGCCGGTGTCCTGGCCCTCGGCCAGCAGCCTGCCGGTGATGCGCTTCTTGGCCTTGTCGATCTTCGGGCTGGGCCCCAGCATGTGGTAGTAGACGCCGTACTCAGACTCCGGGTCCCAGTCGGTCTGCACCACCACGGTGGCGGGGCAGACGTCCTTGAGGTTGAGCCGGTCGCTGGCCGCTGGCTGCGCCTGCGGCTGGCTCTGGCTGTTGTCCTCCTTGCCGTTCGAGCACGCTGCCAGGCCGATGACGGCCACGAGCAGAACCACCATGCTGAGGCGAATTCTGCGCACTTGCTCCTCCTCCTGTCCGATGGGGAGATTCACGAACGGTGCCGATGCCTAGGAGCCGCCGAGTCCGCCGGCGGACTCGTGCCAGCCGCCAACGACCCGCCGGGCGAGGAACCCGAAGAACCAGAAGACGACGATGCCGAGCAGCGACGAGACCAGGATCGCCGCGATCATCTGCTCGGACTGCAGCCTGGACCTGTACAGGTCGATCAGGATGCCGATGCCCGGGTCGCCCTGCTTGAAGAACTCGTCGCCCACGATCGCGCCGATCACCGCCAGCCCGGCGGCGATCCGCAGCCCGGTGAAGATCGACGGCAGCGCCGCCGGGAGCTGCAGCTTCCAGAGGCGGGTGAAGCGGCCCGCTCCGTGCAGGGTGAACAGGTCGTGGTGGTCCTGGTCCACCGACTGCAGCCCGAACAGCGTGTTGGCGATGATCGGGAACAGCGCGATGATGATGCAGACCAGGACGCGGCTGAAGAAGCCGAAGCCGAACCAGAAGCCGAACAGCGGCACGCAGGCCAGGATCGGGACCGTCTGGGTCATCACCGCGTAGGGATAGGCGGACCGCTCGATCCAGCGGGCCTGGCTCATCGCGACCGCGAGGGACATGCCCAGCACGATGGCGACGGCCAAGCCGATGAAGGCGACCTTGGTCGACAGCCACAGCGCCGAGAGCAGCTCTCGCAGGTTGTCCGGGTCGAAGAAGCTGACCTTGACGACGGCGTGCGGTGGCGGGACCAGGAAACGGCGCTGCGGGTCGAGCAGCAGGTAGCTGACGCCGTACCAGACCCCGAGCATGGCCAGGAACACCAGGAACGGCGGGCCCCAGGTCGACAGCCAGCGCCCGCGGCCGGACGGCACCAGGCGGGAGGTGGTCGGCGCCGGACCGAGCGCGGTCGTGTCGGCCGGACCCGGGCGGCCGGTACGGAGGCTCATCGGTGGACGGCCTTGTCGACCGGGGGGCTACCGCTAGGCGTTGCGTGGCCGCCCGCCGCCTGGGTTCCGGCCGCGCTCTTGAGCCCCCCGGACCCTTGATTCACCGGGGGGCTACCGCTCGGCTCTGCGTGGCCGCCCGCCACCTGGGCTGTGGCCTCGCTCTTGAGCCCCCCGGACCCCCCGCCGGTCGTGCGGGAGGTGCCGCGGAGGCGGGCGGACACCTGGCCGGCGAGGTGGGCGAACGGCTCGTCGAAGCGGAGCTGGGACGAGCGGGGGTAGTCGAACGGCACGGCGAAGTCGCCCAGCACCTGTCCTGGGCGGCCCGACATGACCACCACCCGGGTGGACATGTAGACCGCCTCGGTCACCGAGTGGGTCACGAACAGCGCCGCGAACCGCCGGGCGAGGAACAGCTGCAGCAGCTCGTCGTTGAGGCGTTCCCGGGTGATCTCGTCGAGCGCCCCGAAGGGCTCGTCGAACAGGAACAGCTCCGGCGCGAGGGTCAGCGAGCGGGCCAGCGAGGCTCGCATCCGCATGCCCCCGGAGAGCGCGCGCGGCCGGTGGCGGGCGAAGTCGCTCAGGCCGACGAGCTCGATCGCCTCCTCGGCCCGGCGCCGGCGCTCCTCCTTCGGCAGGCCCCGCAGCTCGGCGAAGAGCTCGACGTTGGCCTGGACGGTCCGCCACGGCAGCAGCGTCGGGTCCTGGAAGACGTAGCCGGGCTTGTCGGTACGGACGGTGACCGTGCCTTCGCTCGCCTCGCTCAGGCCGGAGGCGATGCGCAAAAGGGTGCTCTTGCCGCAACCGGAAGGGCCGACGACGCTGACGAACTCACCGGGAGCGACGCGCAGGTCGACACCGGCGAGCGCGACCGTACCGTCGGCGAACCGCTTGCTCACCCGGGTGAAGGCAAGGATCGGCTCAGGCATAGGTCACGTGTGACGCATCTCCGTAGAATTCGGCGGCTCGGCGTAGGATTCTCGACCGGACAGGTGGTGTCAACCGGTCTCTTGAGCTGGAAAGGACGGCACGGTGTCTCGGCCGAGACACGTCGAGCCGGCCAACCCAGGCCGTATCCCGGCCCCTGAGGATCCGGCCGGGGAGGGTGGGGTGGACGAGCCGGACGCCCAGACGCTGGTCGACCCCGTGGTGGAGAGCCGGCACCGCTGGCTCGCCGGGCTGCTCGCGGCCGAGGCGGAGAGCCGGGTGGTCGACCTCGGCTGCGGCACCGGGAACACGCTGCGGTTCCTCGCGCCGGCGCTGCGGGGCGGCCTGGCCGTCGGTGCGGACCTGGCCACCTCGGTCCTGCGGGAGGCGGCCAGCACGCTCCGCCAGGCGACCCGCGCGGTCCTCGTCAGGGCCGACCTGCGCCGGCCGCTCCCGTTCACGGAAGGGAGCTTCGACCGGGCGCTGTGCCACGGCGTGCTCGAGTTCCTGCCAGACCCCCAGCTCCTGCTGCGCGAGGCGTACCGCGTCCTGCGCCCCGGCGGCCGTCTCGTGCTCAGCCATGCCGACTACGACACGCTGGTGTTCGCCTCCGAGGACGTCGCCCTGACACGGCGGCTGGTGCAGGCCTACAGCGACACGCAGCAGGCGTGGATGGACGCGGTCGACGGGACCATGGGCCGGCGCCTGCCCGACGTGGTCGGCCGCTCCGCCTTCGCCGTCGTGGAGGTGCAGGCCGCGGTCGTCCTCAGCCGCCGCTTCCAGCCGGGGGAGCTGGGCTACGGGTACGCCCATCACCTGACCGAGGCGCTGCGCCGCTCGGGCGCGGCCGGGGCGGCCGAGCTCGACGGCTGGCTCGCCGGGCTGCGGCGCCTCGACGAGCGCGGCGCGTTCCTGTTCAGCCTCAACGACTACGCCGTGGTCTGCACGCGACCGGAAGGCGACCGGGCCTGATCCACTGGCCAGAGCGCCCGACCAGGACGGGTTCGTCCGGGTCGGTAAGGCCAATCCGCTAAGAATCCCCATCGGCCAGCCGACGTACGAGGTATGACCCGCCACGACGTTGGAGCTCGCCGATGACCGCTGTCCTTCCCGGACGCCGCCGTCCCGCCGTTGCCGTGATGCGGTGGCTGACCGTCGCCGGTCTGGGGCTGTTCGCGCTTCTCCTGATGTTCGGGGGGGAGGGCTGGTCGGTGCAGAGCACCTGGCTGTCGATCGTAGTGGTGCTGGCGTCGGGCCTGCTGTGCCTGACGCGGGCGGCGCTGGACCTACGCCGGGAGCGGGCCGCGTGGCTCTGCATGGGCGTCGGCCTGGCCTGCTACGCGGGCGGCAACATCACCTATCAGCTCTGGGTCGCCAAGCTCGACCCGGTGCCGTTCCCGTCGGTGTCGGACGCGCTGTTCCTCGCCTTCTACCCCTGTGCCTACAGCACGCTGGTGCTGCTGGTGCGGCGCCGGGTGCTCAGCTTCCACTCCAGCCTGTGGCTGGACGGGGTGGTCGGCGGGCTCGGCGCGGCCGCGATCGGAGCGGCGCTCGCCTTCCAGACGATCATGGACGCGACCGGCGGCGCGCCCGCCGCCGCGGTCGCCACCAACCTCGCCTACCCGATCGCCGACCTGCTGCTGCTGGTCCTGGTCGTCGGCGTGATGGCGCTGATGGGATGGCACCCGGGCCGGGCCTGGTGGCTGCTCGCCAGCGGCTTCGTGCTGTTCGCGGTCGTGGACACCCTCTACCTGTTCCGCGTCGCCGAGGGCACCTACCAGTACGGTTCCTGGTTCGAGCTGCTCTGGCCCGGCGCGGCGGTGATCATCGGCCTGGCCGCCTGGTCGTCGCCGCGCGCCGAGCAGCCACTGCGCCTGCAGGGCTGGACGATCCTGGTCTTCCCCTCCCTGTTCGCGGTCAGCTCGCTCGGCGTGCTGCTGCTCGACCACTTCAGCCGGGTCTCCACCCTGGCGGTCGCGCTCGCCACCGGCTGCCTGCTCGCCTGCGTGGTGCGCACCGTCGCGGCCTTCCTCGAGGTGCGCTCGCTGGCCGACTCGCGCCGCCAGGCCCACACCGACGACCTCACCGGCCTCGGCAACCGCCGGCTGCTCTACACCGAGCTGCAGTCGGCGCTGCGGTCCGCCGGCGAGAACCCGAGGCTGGCGCTGCTGGTCGCCGACCTTGACCGCTTCAAGGAGATCAACGACGCCTTCGGGCACGAGATCGGCGACCAGCTCCTGCGCCTGGTCGGCCCACGCCTCGCCGAGGCCCTGGGACCGCGCGACGTGCTCGTGCGCCTGGGCGGCGACGAGTTCGCGGTGCTGGTCAGGGACGCGGACTCCCACCGGGCCGCCGAGGTGGCCAGCCGCCTGCTCGACACCCTCGAGGACCCGTTCACCCTGGAAGGCGTCGGCCTCCACGTCGACGCGAGCATTGGCATCGCCTGCTACCCCGACCACGCCGCCGAGGCCACCACGCTGCTGCAGCGCGCCGACGTGGCCATGTACCAGGCGAAGTCGGCACGCAACGGCTGGCACCTCTACGAGGCGGCGCCGGCCTCCTACGGCCGTGGCCGCCTGCAAACGATCGAGGACCTGCGCGCCGCGCTCACCGACGACCAGCTCGTGCTGCACTACCAGCCGAAGATCGACGCGGCCGGCGGCCAGGTGGTCGGCATCGAGGCGCTGGTCCGCTGGCAGCACCCCACCGAGGGCCTGCTGTACCCGGACAGCTTCCTGCCGCTGGCGGAGCAGACCAGGCTGATGCGCTCGCTCACCTCGGTCGTCCTGCAGAGCGCGCTGGAGCAGGTCGCCGCGTGGCGCCAGGAGGGCATCGACCTCTCGGTCGCGGTCAACCTGTCGGTCGCCAACCTGCTCGACGTCCACCTGCCGGTCGAGGTCGCCAGGCTGCTGGCCGCGTTCGGCCTGCCGGCGACCGCGCTCGAGGTGGAGATCACCGAGAGCACGCTGATGGTCGACCCGGTGCGCAGCAAGGAGGTGCTCGACGCCTTGCGCGGCCTGGGCGTGCGCATCGCCGTGGACGACTACGGCACCGGCTACTCCTCGCTCGCCTACCTGCGGGAGCTGGCCGTCGACGAGCTCAAGCTGGACAAGTCGTTCGTGATCCCGATGCTCGAGGACGCCGGCGCCGCGGCGATCGTGCAGTCCACCGTGGAGCTGGCGCACGCGCTCGGCCTGGTCATGGTGGCCGAGGGCGTGGAGTCCGAGGCGCACCTGCGCGAGCTGGCGCGGCTCGGCTGCGACATCGCCCAGGGATACCACATCAGCCGGCCGGTCACGGCCGAGCAGCTCGGCGCGTGGCTCAGGTCCCGCGCGGGGGCCGCCGTCGCCGGCGAGGGCACGCCGGGACAGGCCACCGCGCAGCAGCCGGTCACGCCGCCGCGCTGAGCGCCGGCCACGGCTCGGCACGTCTGCGCGGCTGCCGCGTCCCGACCTGGTAGCCTTCTGCCGAGGACGCCTGCGTGCGAGCTTGCGGAGGGAGGGGGCGTGCCGCTCTACGAGTACCGCTGTGCCGGCTGCGGGCACGAGTTCGAGGCCCTGGTCCGGGTCGGCGAGGCCGACCGGGCGGGCTGCCCGACCTGCGGCGAGGGGCCGGTGCGCCGGCTGTTCAGCGTGGTCGCGGCGGTGCGTCCGGGCGCGGAGCCGGTCCGCCGCGGAGGGGCTGGCTCGCTTCAGCCAGCGTGGGATGGAGCATCCGCCGGCGGCTGCTGCGGCGGCGCCTGCGGGCACTGCTGATGCCCACCGAGCTGGAACGGCTCGCCGCCGAGGCGGCCACCTGCACCCGCTGCCCGCTGCACGAGACCCGCACCCAGGTGGTGTTCGGCGAGGGCAGCCCCACCGCCGAGCTGATGTTCGTCGGCGAGGCCCCCGGCTACCACGAGGACCGGCAGGGCAGGCCCTTCGTCGGTCCCTCGGGACAGCTGCTCAACCGCCTGCTCGCCGGTATCGGCCTGCGCCGCGAGGACGTCTACATCTGCAACGTGCTGAAGAGCCGGCCGCCACGCAACCGCGACCCGCAGCCGGAGGAGATCGCCGCCTGCCGCTACTGGCTGGACGCCCAGGTCCGCCTCGTCGACCCCAAGGTGGTCGTCACCCTGGGCAACTTCGCCGCCAAGACCCTGCTGGACACGACCACCGGCATCACCAGGCTGCGCGGCCGCACCTACCCCTTCCAGGGCCGCGTGCTGCTGCCGACCTTCCACCCGGCGGCGGCGCTGCACGCCAGCGGCAGGGTCGGTCCCAGCCCGCTCGACGGCATGGAGGAGGACTTCGCCCTGCTGGCCAAGCTGCTGACGGAGCGCCGCCCGGCCCCGCCCGGGTCCCCGGCGGCGTCCGGCGACGCCGACGGCCCGGCCTCCCAGGCCACCACCGGTCCGCCAGGCGGCGAGCGCGAGCCCCCGCCTGGCGAGCCGCCAGGCTCCGAGCAGCTCGGGCTCTTCTAGGTCGCGCATGGGCGAGCACGAGCTGCGTCTGCTGGCCGCCGACGAGGCCACGACCAAGGCCGTCGGGGCGGCCCTTGCCCGCATCCTGGTCCCCGGCGACCTGGTCGGGCTGACCGGCGACCTGGGCGCCGGCAAGACCCGCCTGGTGCAGGGTGCCCTGGCCGCGCTCGGCGTGCGCGAGCCGGTCATCTCGCCGACCTTCATGCTGGTGCGCGAGTACGAGGGCGACCTGCCGGCCCACCACGTGGACGCCTACCGCCTGGCCGGCGCCACCGAGCTCGAGGACCTCGGCGTCGAAGAGGTGTTCACGCCCGACGCGGTGGTGTTCGTGGAGTGGGTCGACCGGGTGCTCGCCGCCCTGCCGGAGAACTGGCTGGAGCTGGTCCTGCAGACCCGCCCCGACGAGGTGCGCGAGCTCGTCGTCCGGCCCCACGGCCCCGGCTGGCAGGCGCGCTACGAGCAGCTCGAGGCCGCGCTCGGCCCCTTCACCGGCGCCACCGCCGGCCCCGATCCGTTCGTGGACAACGGCTGATCCGACCAGCTGGCGCGAATTTCTCCGATGACGGCGCATTTGGTCGTTGGAGTATGCTATGCGCAATCTCCGCTAGTCCGGGCACGGCGGACCACGGTTGAATCTCGAGGGTGCGGCTATGAGGCCGGTGCGGATCGAGGTCGTCACGTACGCCCCCACGTTCTTCTACCACTGCCAGCACTGCGAGCTGACCTTCCGGGAGATCGGGGTTGGGGAGGCCGTCCACCGCAGCCAGGCGCGTGAGGCGCTGCCCGCCGACCTCCAGCTCGAGTACGAGATCCTGGCCGGCTGGGCCCATGACCTGCTGGAGCGCTACGGGCAGGCCGTTCGCGTGAAGCTGGTGGACGCCGCCTCCATCGAGGGGTTCTGGAAGTCACTGCGGTATCGGTTACGGCGCTATCCGGCGGTGATCATCGAGGGCACCGAGAAGCACGTCGGCCTCGACCTGGAACCGGTCGACGCCGCCCTCCGCGACCGCCTCGAGAGCGCGTTTCGGGAGGAGGGCCCATGAATTCGTTCTGGGTGGTCGTCGTCGGGGCCGTGGTCATCACCGCGGCCTACAACCTCTACGCCAAGCGGATCGACCGGACCGTGATCCAGGCCGACCGAAACAAGACCACGCCGGCCAGGATGTACATGGACGGCGCCGACTTCGTCCCGACCAGCCGGTTCGTGCTGTACGGCTATCACTTCAAGTCGATCGCCGCGGCCGGGCCGATCGTGGGCGTGATCACCGCGGCCGCCCTGTGGGGCTGGCTGCCGGCGATCGCCTGGCTGATGCTGGGTGTCAGCTTCATCGGCTGGGCCAGCGACTACAGCGCCATCATGGTGGCCGTCCGCAACGACGGGAACTCCATGTCGGCCATCGCCCACCGGCTGATCACGCCGAGGACGCGGACGATCCTGTTCGTGTTCATCTTCTTCTACCTTCTGCTGGTGGGGGCGGCGTTCGTCGGCATCATGGCGGCGATCCTGGACGCCCGGCCCGACGTCGTGTTCGGCGTCCTGGTGCTGGCCCTCATGGGGCTGCTGGCCGGCTACATGATCTACCGGGCCAGGGCGAACCTGATGCTCACCACCGTGGTGGTCGTCGGTGTCACCCTGCTGGCGATGACGCTCGGCCCGGTGGGGGTGACGTTCGTCTCCGGCAAGCCCCCTACCTGGAGCGAGGGCCCGATCAGCGGCGTGGTGAACAGCATCAACAGCAACGTCAACAGCGGCGGCGCCATGTACGGCGTTCAGGACCCGACGGGGGCCGACCCCCGCATCAGCAGGGACGCCAAGGGGAAGCCGGTCAACGGCAGGACCTACAACGCCGCCACCGGCACGATCCAGGTGTTCCCCAGCTACGTCCTGTGGGCGGTCTTCCTGCTGATCTTCAGCTATCTCGGCGCGAACCTGCCGATCTGGCGGTTCGCCCAGCCGGTGAACTACATCGGCTTCTGGGTCACCGCGCTCGCGATCGGCCTGTCGGCCATCGGCGCGCTGATCGCTCCGCTCACCGACCCCGCCGTGGCGAAGTTCAAGATCGACGCCTTCAGCTCGTTCGTGCCCACGCAGGTCACCGGGGCGTTCCAGCCGCTGTGGCCGATGCTGTTCGTCACCATCGCCTGCGGGGCGATCTCGGGGTGGCACGCCCTGTTCGGCTCGGTCGGCACGGCCCGCCAGATCGAGTACGAGACCGACGCCCTGCCGGTCGGGGGCGGCGGGATGTTCTCCGAGAACACCCTGGCGCTGCTGTCGCTGGTGGCCGTGGCCATCACCGGGCTCACCGGCGTCGGCGGCTTCGCCGCCGGGGTGGGCAACCTCCTCAACGTGGTCACCGGCGGCGCCTTGAGCGTCACCTACGGGACCGCCCTCGGCTTCGGGGTCTTCGTGGTGATCGTGCTGACGGTGGTGCAGCTGGTTTTCCGCGTGATGCGGGTGACCCTCGGCGAGTGGCTCGGGAACGCCTGGGTCGGGTTCAAGAACCAGCACATCGCCACCATCATCTCCTCGGTGGTGGTGCTGTTCTTCGTGCTGTCGGGGACCTGGGTGTACCTGTGGCAGCTGTTCGGGGCCTCCAACCAGCTGATGGCGGCCCTCAGCCTGCTGATCGTCACCGTGTGGCTGGCGGCGACCCGCCGCAACCCCGCCTTCGCGGGCATTCCGATGGTGTTCATGTACGTGACGACCATGGCCGCTACCTTGGTGACGGCCTGGAACCTGTACAAGACGGTCGCCACCAAGGAGGGCGTTGCCACCATCTCCGTGATCGGCGGCTGGGCGATGATCGCGGTGGCCGTCCTGCTGTTCGTGGCGGCCCTGGTCATCGCGTGGGACGGCTGGAGCGCCTGGGCCAGGTACCGGGGACGGGAGGCGGCGGAGGCCACGCCGGCGCCAAGCGCCTGAGCGGGCGGACGCGAGGTGACGGGGGGGCCGCCATGGGCGGCCCCCCGTTCAGGTGGTGGCCGCCCGCGCCACTTCCGCGACCGTGCCGATGAGGCCCTCGGCGCCGACCGCCGCCGTGTCCGGTGGCAGCAGGTGGACCTCCAGGTGGGGCGGCGTCCGCCGGATCGACAGGCGCCACACCCCGCCGCTGGCCCCGGCGAGGCGGTCCCACAGCTGCCTGGTCGTGGCGGGCTCGGCTCCCGGCCCATGGGCGGCGCGGATCGACGGGTCCCCGAAGTCCGTCGACGTCCCGGAGGGCGTCGCGACCCGTCCACCCGCGGAGGTCCGCCGCCACCAGCTCGAACCTGGGCGACCGCTCCAGGCGGGCCCGCACGATCAGGAAGTCCCGGCGGCGGCGGGCCCGCGCCCACGCCCACAGCAGCCCCACGTCCCGGGGCTCCAGGACCACGACGACCTCCGCCTCGCGGAAGGGCGGGCGCGGGTCCACGATCTCCAGCCGCACGGCCGAGAGCCAGCGCAGCAGCAGGTTGCCCTTGCGGATGTTGCGCCCGGTCCCGAGGGCGAACCACAGCAGGACGACGAGCACGGCCAGGATGAGCAGCGAACGTGCCACTCACGCATGCTATCGTGCGAAGTGGAGGACGGTATGGAGCGGTTTGTGACAGCCCGGAAGGCTCGGCCGGACCGTGCGGCGGGACCCCGGCGCTTCCTGCAGGGTCTCCGCGAGTTCTTCCACGGCATGGCCGGCTACGAGTTCAGCCGGCACGCCGTGGAGATGCGCTCCTCGCTCAGCACGATGTTCATGACCGTCACCGTTGGGGACATGCTCGGCGTCCCGGTGCTCCCCCCGTACTACTCGCTCAGGCTGCTCCCCTACGTGGTCCCCGAAGTTTCCGCCTGGAAGCGCCGGGTACTGAGGGAGCGGCTCTTCGGCGAATCGCACGAATACGAACTACACGGCATGTAGCTAGGTTGTAACGAAGTACAGCGAGGTGGGCCGCCGCCGCGCGCCGGCTGGACTGAGGAGCGACGAAGGAGCGACGAGGGAAGCCGGCGTACAAGCGGCGGCGGCCCACCGAAGCGTTTGAACAAGGGAGAGGCTGGATGACCGACGAGGCGGGTCAGGAGCCCAAGCGGGGGAGGAGCTTCCTGAGCAAGCTCCGCGAGATCACCTACGGGATGGCCGCGCACGACATGACGCGCCATGCCATGCGCACCCGGGCCAGCATGGAGCACCTGTTCATCCTGATCACCATGGGCGACATGCTCGGCGTCCCGATCCTGCCCCCCTACTACTCGCTGCGGCTGACGCCCTACGTGGTCCCGCAGATCTCGACGTGGAAGCGACGGATGCTGCGGGAGAAGGATGTCACCGACGCCATCTTCTGAGCCGCGCACCTCTCTCGCCGAGGTGTTCGCGCGCCACCCTGAGCGGCGCTACGTCATGTTCGGCGGCAAGGGCGGGCTCGGGAAGACCACGTTCTCGGCCGCCACCGCCTGGTGGCTGGCCCGGCAGGGCAACAAGGTGCTGGTGTTCTCCGTCGACCCCCAGGCCAGCCTCTCCGACATCTTCCAGCAGGACATCTTCGGCAAGGGCCCGGTCCAGATCGTCGACAACCTGTGGGCCCAGGAGATCGACGCCGACCGCCGCATCAAGGACTACCAGGACGAGATCCGGCAGAAGATCCTCGACATGTACTCCCTGGACAAGGTGCCCGACGAGATCGAGGAGTACATCGCGGCCGCCAGTGCCGAGCCGGCGATGGAGGAGAGCGCCATCTTCGACTCGGTCGTCGACATCGTCGTCGAGGGTGGCTACGACTACTACATCTATGACCTGGTCCCCCTCGGCCACGCGCTGTACTACCTGTCGATGGCCAAGGTGTACGACGAGTGGATCGGCAAGATCACCCACCTCCGCGAGGAGATGCGGGAGTACGAGGAGGTGGCGGCGCGGATCCGCCGCGACACGGAGATCCAGGAGGACCTGATCCTGGGCGAGCTGCAGGACATCCGCAAGCGGATCAACGCCGCCTCCCGGATCCTCACCGACCGGGAGAAGACGGCGTTCTTCTTCGTGCTGATCCCCGAGCAGATGATCCTCATCGACACCCGCAAGGCCGCCGAGATGTTCGCCAAGTTCGACGTGCCCATCGGGGGCTACATCGTCAACCGCGTGATCCCCGAGCACCTGGAACGGGAGGACGGCGTGCCGGCGTACCTGAAGAACCACATCCAGGAGCAGCGGCGCCAGCTCGGGGAGATCGACCGGCGCCTGGGCGGGGACGTGCTGGCGCGTGTCCCGGAGCTGGAGCGTGACGTCACCGGCCTAGAGATGATCGAGAGGCTGGCCCGGATCATGTACGGCGATGTCTGAGAGCGCGGTCCGGCCCGGCGAGGGCGTGGTGGTGCCCCAGGGCCAGTCGATGCGGGACTTCTTCTCCGGCCACCCAGGCATCCGCTACACCTTCTTCGGCGGCAAGGGCGGGGTCGGCAAGACCGTGATGGCCGGCACCACGGCCGTGTGGCTGGCCACCCAGGGCAAGCGGACCCTGCTCGCCTCCACCAACCCGGTCCACAGCCTCTCCAGCCTGCTCGACCAGGACGTCTACGGGAGGGCGACGCCGGTCGCGGGGGTGGAGAACCTCTGGGCCAACGAGATCGACACCACCGAGGCGATCCAGCGGTCGAAGCGGGAGATCCGCGAGAAGATCCAGTGGTTCCTCAAGTTCGCTGAGATCTCGACGCGTGCCGACGAGTTCGTCGAGGCGGCCACGATGAATCCCGCCTTCGAGGAGTCGGCCATGTTCGAGAACATGGTCGACCTCATGCTCGAGGACGAGTACGAGGCGTACGTGTTCGACACCGCACCGACCGCCAACGCCCGCCGGCTGTTGGGGATGTCGAAGGTGTACGGCATGTGGGTCAACAAGATGGTGAAGTCCCGCGAGGAGGCGCAGTCGCTGCGGGAGCTGCTGTCGTTCACCAAGCGGAAGGAGCAGGACCCGCTGATGGAGTACCTCCTCCAGTTCCGCGGGCGGATCGGCCAGGCCAAGGAGCTGCTCACCGACCCTCATCGCACCTCGTTCTTCTTCGTGACCCTCCCGGAGGCGCTGCCAATCGCGGTGATCCGGCGCTTCATCGGCTGGTTCGACGACTTCGGCATCCCCGTCGGCGGCGTGGTGGTCAATGGGGTGATCCGAACCGACGACCCGCAGTCGGCGCCGGAGTTCGTCCGCAACCGGATGCAGATGCAGGAGGGGTACCTCCAGCAGATCCGCGAGGAGTTCGACGGGCAGGTGCGGGCGCTGGTGCCCCTCTACGACGAGGACGTCCGCGGCGTCCGCCGTCTCACCCGCACCGCCGAGGGCCTGTTCGCCTGACGGGCGGCTGGCCCGGCTACCCTTCTGGCGCCAGCAGGCGGGCGCGGAGGCGCTCGTCGCTGGCCGCGTCGGTCGCTGTCCAGGCCATCGCGACCGCGCCGTCGAACAGGGCCTGCTCGGCCGCCGGGCTGACGCAGTGGGCGGTGAACTCGGCTTGGTGGTTGACCGCGGGAAGCGAGTCGATGCTGATCGACGGGTGGATCGAGGGCAGCGCCCGGGAGATGTTGCCCATGTCGGTCGAGACGGGCATGCGCCGGCCGCCGTCGTCGTCGAGCAACCTGCGTCCCAGCGCCTCGGCGTTGCGGCGGTAGGCGGCGAGCAGGTCGGGGTCGTGGCGCATCTCCGCATAGGGCCGCTGGTCCGCCACAACCTCCATGGTGGCCCCGGTGGCCAGCGCCCCCGCCTCGAAGCAACGCAGCACCCTCGCGCGCACGTCGTCCAGCTCCTCCAGGGTGGCGGCGCGGACCATGTACCTCGCGCTGGTCCGCGCCGGCACGATGTTGGGCGCGTCGCCGCCCTTGGTCACGATCCCGTGCACCCGGTCGCTCGGCCGCAGGTGCTGGCGCAGCAGGCCGATGGCCGTCTGCGCGACCACGAGGGCGTCGGCCGCGTTGATCCCCAGGTCCGGGTAGGCCGCGGCGTGCGCCTCCTTGCCGGTGTAGCGCACGTCGAACCCGGTGGAGGCGATCACCGCCATGGCGGCCAGCTCGAACGGGGCCGGGTGGACCATCATCGCCGCGTGCGCGCCGGCGAACGCGCCGCGTTCGAGCAGGATCACCTTGCCGCCGCCCGTCTCCTCGGCCGGGGTGCCGAGCACGATCACCTCGATGCCGAGGTCGTCGGCCACCTCGGCGAGGGCGAGCCCGGCCCCGACCGCCATGGCCGCGATCAGGTTGTGCCCGCAGGCGTGGCCGACGCCTGGCAGCGCGTCGTACTCGGCGCACACCACCAGCCGCAGCGGCCCCGACCCGGTCCTGGCGCGAAACGCCGTCGGCAGCCCGTGCACCCCCGCCTCGACCGCGAAGCCGGCCCCGTCCAGCGCCTCGCAGAGCCAGGCGCAGGCCTGCTCCTCCTCGAACGCCAGCTCCGGAGCCCCGTGGATGCGCCGGCTGAGCGCGACCAGCTCACCCCGCGCCGCCCCGACCCGCCGCCTGGCCCGCTCCTTCACGTCGCCAGTCATGCCACCTCCTCACCCTGGATGATAGTGAACAGCGCGGCCCGCCCAGGGCGCTCCGCGAACGAAGCTGTGGCTGTGGCAGGGAAGGCGGTTATGCAGCCCAGGCCAGATGCAACAGTGCCGTCATGGGGTCCGACGAGCAGGCGAACAGGATTGGACGCTACCGACTTGGCCTGCTCGTGGGACCCCTGCCCCGTCAGTCCGCCCCGAAGCGGCGGGCTGAGGCGTCGATCTGGGCCAGCCGCCGCAGGGCCAGCAGCAGCGGCTCCACCAGGATGGTGCCGAGCACGGTGTAGCGGACGGCCGCGTCGCTCGGGCCCGCCGGGACGCCCGCCACCTCCTGCTGGGCGAGGCGTTGCATCGCCCGCGCGTAGTCGAGCACGTCGTCCACTGGCAGGGTGAAGTCGGCCGCGTCGAGCGCTGCCAGTGCTGCGGCCAGCCGGCGCACAGGCTCGGGATCGGCGGTCTCGAGCCGCCAGCCCATCCGCTCGATGACCGACTCTGCAGCCCGGGTGTCGACCTGGTCGTCGACCTTCGGCCCGAGCAGGCGCTGGACCTCGTCGAGCAGGTCATGCATGGACGCCGGCGGATGCGCGAGCCGGTCGAGGACTTCCCGGGCGGCGGCGACGCTCAGGCCGCCAGCGCCGACGAGCGCTCGCACCAGCCGCAGCCGGGCGACGTGCGACTGGTCGTACTGCGCCTGCGTGGCAGACGTCAGCCGGCCCTCGTGCAGCAGCCCTTCCCGCAGGTAGTACTTGATGGTGGCGACCGGAACGCCGCTGGCCCGGCTCAGCTCCGAGATTCGCACCGGGGTTCCCCCCAGAGATTTGGATAGTGGTACTCTCTATTATTGGAGAGTGACAGTATCCAATATAGCCTTCGGAGGGATCCCAGGTGGAACCACTCATCGCCCTGGTCGGCGTCACGCTGGCGCTCCGCATCGCGGGGGCGGTCGGGGTACGCCGGCTGCGCCCATGGCCGGTCGCCCTGCGGGGCGGCCTGGCGACCATGTTCGTGATGACCGGCATGGCGCACTTCATCGGCCTGCGCGCCGAGCTCATCAGCATGGTCCCGCCGGCCATGCCGAACCCCGGCCTGCTCGTGACCATCACCGGCCTGGCGGAGCTGGCCGGCGCTGCGGGGTTGCTGCTGCGACCGACTGCCCCGTGGGCGGCTGGCGGGCTCACCGCACTGCTCATCGGGCTGTTCCCTGCCAACGTCTACGCGGCGCTCAACGGCATCACGACCAGCCCGGCGGACGCGCTGGTTCCCCGCACCCTGATCCAGCTCGTCTTCCTGGCCGCGACCGTCGCGGTCCTTGCACCCGACGTGCGGGGTCGCCGGCTCCGTCGGCGGTCATCCATCGCACTGGGCAGCGCGCAGGGCTGACAGATCCATCCAGGGTCCGACGAGCAGGCGAAGTCGATAGCGTCCAATCCTGTTCGCGGCCAAGGCGCCCGAATCGGCGTCAGCCCTTGAGGCGTTTCATGGTCTGGTGCGAGACGGTGCGGCTGAGGGCCGGCAGGGTGGCAGCGCGGCACCTACAGCCCGGGATCACGCGCCTCGGGATCCTGCCCCAGCACCGACCGCCCGCCGTCGACGGGCACGGTGGCGCCGTTGATGAAGCTGGCATCGTCCCCCAGCAGGTAGGCAACGGCCGCGGCGACCTCCTCGGGGCGTCCCACCCGGCCGACCGGGTGCAGCCGGCGCAGCTCCTCGCCGATCCGCGCGGCCGCTGCGGGCTCCTGGCGGCTGAGGAACGCCTCGGAGCGCTCGGTGGCGATCGAGCCCAGCGCGACGGCGTTGACCCGGATGCCGCGCGGCCCGTAGTCGACCGCCAGCGCGCGGGTCAGTCCTTCGATGGCCGCCTTGGCCGTCGCGTACGGCAGCGCGCCTCGGACCGCCCGGCGGGCCTGGTGGGAGGAGACGTTGACGATCGCCCCGCCCGTGCCCGCCGCCAGGAACCGGCGGATCACGGTCGCGCAGCCGACCACCGCAGGGTTGAGGTTGGCGGCGATGAGGTCCAACACCTCACCGGTGGGCGCGGTGTGGATCCAGGCGTCGTGGAACACCGCAGCGTTGTTGACCCAGCCGGCGAGCGTGCCTGCGGCCTGCGCGAGGTCGGCGGCCCGCTCGGCGACGGCCTGGTCGGCGGCGTCGCCGACCACGGCGAGCACGCGCCGACCGGCGGGATGGTGGTCGGTCCACGCCAGCGCGGCCGGGTCGAGCTCGACCGCGGCCACGCTGTCGCCGTCTGCGAGGAGCCGCTCGACCAGGGCGCGGCCGATGCCGCGGCCTCCTCCGGTCACCACGTAGGAACGGCTCACGCTCGCCTCCTGCCCAGATCGACCCTGGCTGGTGCTTCAGCCGCTTGCTGGCGCCGCTGGTAGTGTGCACGCCTGGCGCGGGCCTGCTGGCGGCGACGCCACCTGGACCACGCCAGCACGAAGCCGGGCTCGACCGGGACGGTCCAGACCAGCGCCACCAGCAGGCGGCGGACCTCGGGCACCGTCAGCAGCAGCAGACCCAGCCCGCCGCTCAGGCCGCCGCGTCCCCCATCGAGGCCGACCACGGCCGACTGAAGGCGTGGCTAGGTCCGATGCGCGGGCTCAACAGGACCGCAGCGCCAGGGTGATCGTCGGGCACGCCTTCGTGCAGAACCTCCGCCGAGGACATTACGAGCTGGCCGTCGACGGCCCGGTGAGCCGGCGGGTGGCGGTCGCGTTCGACGAGCTGACCCTCGCCATCTAACGCCAGACCCGATCGTGCACGACCCTCGCGCCGGAGGGCGACCGTCACTTGGCAGGGTCGGCCAGGCGCCGCGCTCGCCACTTGGCCATCATTTGGGGGATCTCGTCGCGGAGGAACTCGAAGAACGCTCGGGTCTCCTCCAGGTGGACGCCGGCCGGCGTGTCCGGCCCGACGGCCTTGATCCCCTCCTGGAGGTCCTGCTCCCAGCGGGCGATCATCTGGTCTCGGCGGGTGACCGCCTCATACCAGGTGTCGCTGGAGATGCGGTAGTGGTCAATCCGTTCCCCGGGTTCGCGCTCACGGGAGACCAGCCGCAGCTGGGTCAGGTAGCGCACCGCGCCGGAGATCGCCGCCGGGCTGACCTGCAGCAGCTCGGTCAGCTCGGCGGCGGTCTGGCGGCCGTCCTCGGCGACCAGGACCCCGGCGAACACCCGCGCGGGCATGCGGGCCATGCCCGCCTCCACCAGGTTCAGGGCGAACCGTTCGATGAAGCGGCGGACCGCCTCCTCGTCGCGCCCGGTAGCTGAGCCCTCAACCACGCCGCATCCTCTCCAGCGGCCGTGCACCGCACACAAGTTTTGACGGTTTCTTTACTTCTCAACTGTGTGAAGTGAGTGTAACTTGTGAAGCACTATGGATGCTACCGCCATCTCCATCGCGGGGCTGGTCAAGACCTTCGGCCCCACCCGAGCCCTCGACGGGCTCGACCTCTCGGTCCGCACCGGCGAGGTCCACGGCTTCCTCGGCCCCAACGGGGCCGGCAAGACCACCACCATCCGCATCCTGCTCGGCCTGCTACGCGCCGACGCCGGCACCGCCACCCTGCTGGGCGGCGACCCCTGGCGCGACGCCGTCGCCCTGCACCGCCGCCTGGCCTATGTCCCCGGCGACGTCACCCTCTGGCCCAACCTGTCCGGCGGTGAGGTGATCGACCTGCTCGGCCGGCTGCGCGGCGGGCTGAACAAGCAGCGCCGCGATACGCTGCTGGAGCGCTTCGACCTCGATCCCAGGAAGAAGGCCCGCACCTACTCCAAGGGCAACCGCCAAAAGGTCGCCCTGATCGCTGCGCTGGCCTCCGACGTGGAGCTGCTGCTGCTGGACGAGCCCACCGCCGGGCTGGACCCACTGATGGAGGCCGCCTTCCGCGAGGTCATCCGCGAGGAGCTCAAGAGCCAGCGGACCGTCCTGCTGTCCAGCCACATCCTGGCCGAGGTGGAGGCGCTGTGCGAGCGGGTGAGCATCATCCGCGCCGGCCGCATCGTCGAGTCGGGCACGCTGGCCGAGCTGCGGCACCTGACCCGCACCTCGATCCAGGCCGAGCTGGCCAGGCCGCCCGACGGGCTGACCGGGCTGGCCGGCGTGCACGACCTGCAGCTGGATGGCACTCGGGTACACCTCCAGGTGGACACCCCCAGGCTGGACGAGGTGATGCGCCACCTCAGCGCGGCCGGGCTGCGCAGCCTGGTCAGCCAGCCGCCGACCCTGGAGGAGCTGTTCCTGCGCCACTACCAGGCCGACCAGGTCGCGACCCCCGCCGGGGACGGGCAGTCCACGCGGGAGGGGGCGCGGCGATGAGCGGGTTCACCGGCACCGGCCGGCTCTTCCGGCTGGCGCTGCGCCGCGACCGGATCGTGGCAAGCGTCTGGATCCTTGGCTCGTTCCTGTACGCCTACAGCCAGGCCGCCAGCATCATCGGGCTGTACCCGACCCAGGCGGACCTGGACCGGCTGGCCAGGACCGCCGAGGGCATCGGCGCCAACCCGGCGGTGGTGGCCCTACAGGGCCCCGCCTACGACGCCCACACCTACGGCGGCGCGACTGCCTGGCAGCTGGTCACCCCATGGGTCTTCCTGCTCGGCCTGATGAGCCTGTTGCTGGTGACCCGCCACACCCGCCAGGAGGAGGAGACCGGCCGGGCCGAGCTGGTCAGCGCCGGGGTGATCGGCCGCTACGCCTGGCTGGCCGCCAGCCTGCTGTTCGTGCTGGCGGTCAACGTCGTGCTGACCGCGGCCACCGCACTGGCGTTCATCGCCCTGGGCCTCCCGGCCGCCGGGTCGGTCGCGCTGGTGGTCGACTGTGTCCTGGGCGGCCTGGTGTTCGCTGGCGTCGCGGCGATCACCGTCCAGCTGACCGAGTTCGCACGACCCGCCAACGGGATGGCCTTCGCGGTCTTGGGCGTGGCCTTCCTGCTCCGCGCCATTGGCGACACCTCCAGCCAGCTGTCGTGGCTGTCGTGGCTGTCGCCCATCGGGTGGGCCGAGCGGTTCCGGCCGTTCGCCGACGAGCGCTGGTGGGTCCTGCTGCTGCCGCTGGCGCTGCTGCTGGTCCTGCTCGTAGCGGCTTCGGCATTGCTGGTCCGCCGCGACGTGGGCGCCGGGGCGCTGCCCACCCGGCTGGGGCCGGCCGCCGCCCCGCCCTGGCTGCGCAGCCCGCTCGCCCTGGCCTGGCGGCTCCAGCGCGGCGCCCTGCTCGGCTGGACGATCGGGGCGGCCATCGCGGGGCTGTCCTTCGGCGCCATCGCCCAAGACATGGTCCAAGCCGCCAAGGAGGACCCCGAGACCGCCAAGATGCTGGCCACCCTCGGCGGGTCGGGCAGCATCACCGACATCTACCTGGCCGCGATTCTGTCCTGGCTCGGCATGCTCGCCGCCGGCTACGCCGTCCAGGCCACCCTGCGGCTGCACTCCGAGGAGACCGAGCAGCGGGCCGAGCAGGTGCTGGCCACCGCGCTGCCCCGGATCCGGTGGGCCGGCAGCCACCTGCTGGTGGCCACCGCAGGAGCAACGGTTGTGCTCGCCACCGGGGGGCTGGTGGCCGGGCTCGCCCACGGGCTGCGCGCCGGCGACCTGGGCGGCGAACTGCCGAGGGTGCTGGGCGGCGCGCTGGTGCAACTCCCGGCGGTGTGGGTCATGGCCGGGATCGGGGCGGCCCTGTTCGGGCTGCTGCCCCGGCTGGTGGTCGGCGGCACCTGGGCGGTCCTGGCGGTCGTGTTGTCCATCACGACGTTGGGGGAGCCGCTCCGGCTCGACCAGTGGACGCTTGACCTGTCCCCGTTCGCCCACCTGCCCAGGCTGCCAGCGGCTGCGTTCACCGCCACGCCCCTGGCCTGGCTGCTCGCCACCGCCGCGGTGCTGGCGGCCGCCGGGCTGGCCGGGTTCCGCCGCCGCGACCTCATCAGCACCGCCTGACCGCCTGCCGCGCACAGCTGAGTCACCCAGCGGCACCAGCCGCCAGGCCAGCCCGAGCAAGGTCTTCCGGGCTGGCCTGCTGACAACCGCCCGATCGTTGGATCATGCCTGCTCCACCCACCAGACCACACCGATATCCGGGCTATCAAAGACAAATCAGCACCATGCCGAGACCCTGGGACCTGCCCCACGGCGGTCGGGTCCGACATGGAGTGAGTTCCTCCGAGTCCAGGCCAAGGGGATCATCGCCGTTGACTGGTGACCCAGCAAGCTCCGAACCTCTCCGAGCATCCGCCACTCCGGTTCCTGATCCGCGATCGGGACTCCAAGTTCACCGAGAGCTTCGACGCTGTCGTCGCCGCCGAAGGCATCACCACGATCCTCACCCGTTCCAGACCCCGAGGGCGAACGCCTTTGCGCAGTCGCACCTAGCGTGCACGTCGAGTGGCGCCGGCTCAGCCTGCTAGAGTCCGCGTGACATGGACACAGGGGACCTCATCAGTGCGACCATCGCCGCAGTGAGCCTGGTCATCGCTGTGATCTTCGCGTTCCGGCAGACCCACATGCAGGCCAGGCTGACCGCCATCGAAGCCGAACGTCGGCGCGGACAGGTTGAAGCCCAGCGCCACGCCAACGTCAGCGCTGTGGTGGCGGGCACGCCGACGGCGCTCCAACTGGTGCTCGCCAACGACGGCCCAGCAGCAGCTGAGGAGCTATGGGCCACGGTGCTGCCGGTCGGGTCTGATGATCCGCCGCTGTTCCACGGCCTCAGGGAGCTTGAGCAGGCCCCAGCTGCGCTGCGGCCAGGGGACCGGTTGCCGTTCCCTGTACTGACGCTGGCAGAGACGGCCGAGCGCGTGCAAATCGTGGTGTCGTGGAAGGACGAAGCCGGCCCGCACCACGAATCGTTCACGGTGCAGTTGCCGTAAGGATGGCGGGTGACCCCATCCTTACGATGGATCTCGCCGTCACCGCTATGCCGACCGGTGTTTCCGGAGCTCGCTGCGGACCGTTGGTAGCCGAGTTATGTGCTGGGTTCTCCTGCCTGCCGTCACGCACTTCATGGCAGGGGAAGATCACGGGAATGACCAGCCCAAGCGGCAGACCGGACGACGTGAGCCGCTACCGCCCGGTCGGCTGTCCCGCCTCGGTCCGGGAGCCCTTGCGGGTCCGGAGCGCGTCGGCCTTGGTCCGCTCCGGGAACCGGCTGGCGTACTCCCGTTCCAGCTGCAGCATCCGCTCGGTGTGGTTGAGCAGTGCCTGGCGCGAGCCGTGGAAGAAAGTCCCCTCGCGGGTCGGCTGTGGCGCACGGTGCGCTGCGCGCACCAGCCGCCTGCCGGGTCACTGGGCCTTGAAGACCAGCGAGCGGACCGCGTCGACCACCGCGGCCCGGATGGTCTGGGGGTCGATCTCGGAGGGCAGCACGACGCTGCGCGCGACCATCTCGTCGACCACGGCGGTGGCGATCTGGCTGGGCCCGCCGAGGCTGGCCAGCGCGGCGAGGATCTCGGCGTGGTCGTCGTGGAGGGGTCGCAGCAGCCGCACGGCCTCGGCGGCGTTGGCGTTGGCGCCCTCGACCTGGCCGTTGAGGTGGGCGGTCCACTCCGACACGGTAGCGAAGCCTGGCGAGAAGGCCGCGCGCAGGGTGGCGACGAACCACTCCTTGTCGTCCTGGCTCAGCGGCATGTCCTCTCCCTTGAACAGCGCGGCGAACGCCGCCTCGGTCATGTGGTTGTAGTCGACCCGCCCGATGCCCGGCACGCTGGCCACGCAGCCCCTCTGGCCGTCGGAGCACTGCCACACGTCGGGCGGGTCGGGCCAGCCTCGCGGCCGGCCCAGCGGCGGCGCGTACGCCGAGTCGGTGCGGTAGCGCGCCACCCAGGCGCGCGCCCCGCCGGGGACGTGGCCGGGGTTGCCCATGGTGCCGCTGATGAACGGGATGTAGGAGTAGAACATCCCCTGGTTGCCGAGGGCGGACTGCACGGCGTTGACCCACGCGTCCGCCCAGGCGGTGAGCCTCGCCCCCCAGACCCCGTCGGCCGTCTCCAGGTCCAGCGCGAACGAGTCGCCGTGGTGCCAGCCGGCGCCGCGGACCACGCGCAGGAACTGGTCTGCCTGGGCGCGCACCGCGCCGGCGGGGTGGGCGAAGTGGTAGGCCGCCCGCGGGATCCCCAGGACGCGCAGCCGCTGCCAGCGGGCCCGGAAGGTCGCATCGACGGCGCCGCTGGACTCGGTGGCCTTGACGATCACGAAGTCGACGTGTGGCCTGGCAGCGTCGAGGTCGACACGCTGCCAGTGGCTGATGTCCACGCCAACCTTCATGCGGCCCTCCGACCGGCGCCCGTCCGCCGGTCCGTCGACCGAGCTTGAAGGTCCGGTGCACAGCGCACAACTCGGGCGGCCGGGCCGCCGCCGTCACACGCTAACAGCGCTGGCGAGCTGCTGGCCGGCCGCGTGCAGGGACACCGCCCAGGTGCGCAGCCCCACCACGCCGTCGGCCGGCACGCCGGCCCACCGCTGGAACGCTGTCACCAGGCTCCTGGTCCTGGGCCCGTAGACGCCGTCCACCGTCAGCGGCGGCGCGCCCGGGGCGAACTCCGAACGGCCGTCGCCGAGGACCTCCTGCAGGCGCCTGACCACCGGCCCGGTCGCCCCGTCGCCGAGCGTCGGGGGCGGGAAGGCAAAGCCCGCCAGCAGCGCCTCCCACGTGCGGGGGCCAGCGATCCCGTCGGCGTCAAGCCCGTGGTCATGCTGGAAGCGGCACACCGCGGCGTCGGTGGCAGGCCCGAAGCTGCCGCCGATGGCGGCCGCCTGCAGGTACTGGCGGCGGGCGAGCAGGTACTGGGCTTCGCGGACGGCCAGACCGCTCGATCCCCGCCTGACCGTCTCTGGCATCGGCACCCTCCTGCGCCGGCACGGGCGACCGATTATCACCCAGCAGCGACAAGGTTCGACATCGACCCCCGTCGGACTGGACGGC